>Ga0172373_10000681_pt1 | contig 55980 bp, 66 predicted proteins | sample Lak10m_2_FD_114546 | JGI IMG/M metagenome (GOLD analysis project Ga0172373, IMG submission 114546) | Freshwater microbial communities from Kabuno Bay, South-Kivu, Congo - kab_092012_10m | ecosystem: Environmental > Aquatic > Freshwater > Lake | place: Democratic Republic of the Congo... | reverse complement strand
TGCACCTGTCTTGAAAACAGACGATCCGAAAGGGTCCGTGAGTTCGAATCTCACCGCTTCCACCAATTTTAATACAAGGAGCATCATTATGACTGATTCAGAAATTTGGAAGTTTATTAAAAACAACTATCAATAGCCGCATAGCTGAGGGGATTAGCAGCATCTTGATAAGGTGCAGACGTTGGTTCGATTCCAACTGTGGCTACCAGTTTGGGGGGATCGAAGCTTTGACAGCGAAGCAATGGGCTTTTAACCCATAGAGGGGAGTGCAAGTCTCCACGGTCCTACCATTTTTTTGTGCCGAACTTATAAATACACTAGTAATAATAATTTAGGGTTCGACTATGATTAAAAAATGTGAAAAATGTAATAGAGAATTTGATGCTTATAGCAAATATGGCGAGAAAAGATTTTGTTCTCGAAAATGTGCTAACAGTAGAGTATTTTCTGAAGAATCTAAACTTAAAAAAAGTTTAGCTCTTAAAGGAAAAAAATTAGGAATAAGAGGCGGCCTTACACAAGAAAAATTTAATACCAAAGTTAAAAAATATAAAGAAAAAGTTCAAAAAAGATTGTTCGAATTGTCTTTTGACGATCTGGGATTTGATCGAAAACGAAGAAGAATATTTGCAGAACAGAATTATTGTTGTGCTAAATGCGGTTTATCAGACTGGCAGGGATTCAAGATTGTTCTCGAGTTAGAACACAAAGATGGAAACAATCAAAATAACGATAGAGATAATTTAGAAGGATTGTGTCCTAATTGCCATAGCATTACAGATACCTGGAGAGGACGAAATAAACCTTCTAAAAATGGATTGAACAATGTATCTGACGATGTTTTGCTAAAGTGCCTAAAAGATAGTCCTAACATAAGACAGGGTTTATTAAAAGCAGGGTTATCTGCTAAAGGCAATAATTACGAAAGAGCAAAAAAACTTTTATCGGTAATGTAGCATAATGGTCGTGCAACGCCTTCATACGGCGCAAGGTGTAGGTTCGAATCCTACCATTACCACCAGAAGGAAAAATTATTATGAGGTATTTGATAGGTCTTATTATTTTTACTATCTTATTGATAGGAACAGGTGAAGTATTAGACTGTGTTATGTTCGTGAATCCTCATAAGAATTGGTGTGATAATTTTTAATTCTGTTGGGGAATAGTGTAATGGCAGCACCGCACACTTTGACTGTGTTAGTCTAGGTTCGAATCCTAGTTCCCCTGCCATAGCTCGCCGTAGTTCAATGGACAGAACAAGACACTCCTAAGGTCAAGACGGCTGTTCGACTCAGCCCGGCGAGGCCACGATTGCCCCTGCAGATGGAGCTGTGCCAGGCCTTCTAAGCCAGGTTATGAGGGTTCGAATCCTTCCGGGGGCGCCATGCTCTTGTAGTTAAATGGTATAACACTGTCTTGGTAAGACAGAATTTCAAGTTCGATTCTTGGCCAGAGCACCAAATTTCGGTCCGTAGCTCAGTGGAAGAGTTCTGGTCTTCGAAACCAGCTGTCGGGAGTTCGAATCTCTCCGGACCGGCCATTGCAAGGAGATTATCATGAAGCCTATGGCGTTTCGCAATCGTCTAAACAACGAACGAGTTATCTGCGAGGATATTCGTAACGTAGAAAGAATAGACGACGTTGAATATCTAGTTGTTCATCGTCCTGAAAATTCTAGAATGTTCCTTATGCGTAAGGATGTGTTGGAAAAAGATACCACTGTGGTGAAAGAGATATCACGAAACTTTGCGAAAGTTTAAGTTCACGTTCGACTCGTGGCGGTGGTGCCAACTCGTGGTGTCGGTAGTGTAACGGTAGCACACTTGATTGTGGATCAGGTAGTGCGGGTTCGAGTCCCGTCCTTCACCCCAAACCTTGCTGCTTTAGCTGATGTGGTCATAGCAACGGATTGAAAATCCGAGGAACCCTGTTCGATCCGGGGAGGCAGCACCAAGAATGCGAGTGTGGAGAAATGGTATACTCAGGAGACTTAAAATCTCCCGTCTTAGGGCATGAGGGTTCGAGTCCCTCCACTCGCACCAGAAATTTAGCATTGCTGTGTTAATATTAATCAAAAATTCTAGCAGCTTCTTCAAAGCTACTAATTTGATTTATTGGAAATCTAAGACTAAGACTTAATCTCGAATAATATCCTCGATTATAATACACATTGTGAGGAAGGTCTGTCCGGACCAATAAAGGGTGTGTAGCAGTTAGCCCAAATTGATCAATACAGATTACATCTTCGGTGCAGTAGTTTTTATATGTAATACCACTACCATACAAGTAATCGAACGTTGAAGATTTAAATGGGGGCGGTTGTAAAATTGGAAAGGCTTCACAATTTTTTTTGAACGTCCACCACTTGAATGCAGATTCTGAATCTGTTAATTCGAAATTAATTGCAAACGGAGTTTTTATCCATTTATTATTTTCTAAAAAAACATCAGTATGTATATGAGGATCTTCTTTGTGTTTGCTTGGGTCACCTACGTGTCCAAAAATTATCATAACATGAGGAAATACGTTTTTTGATCTAAAAAAATGTTTCGCTTCGTTTGACAGAAAATATCCTGTCTTTAAAGATGTATACAAATATTGTCTTGAGTTTGGATGTTTGTTAGATTTAGATTGAATAAGCTCGTCGAGAGCATTTTCCATTAATGGATTGAATGAAATAGATAGTTGTTTAAAACACTGCATCTGATATTTATTTCTAAAACTCTTGACAAGAGTTTAAAATTGTCGTATATTAGTTGTTGTAGTTAGCCCCGGTGGTGGAATGGTAGACATGACGGTCTTAGAAGCCGTTGCCTAGTGCGTGAGAGTTCGAGTCTCTCCTGGGGCACCATTAAAAAATAGCATTAACGGGTATCGCCTGTGGACGCATAGGCTCACGAAGATTAGGGCCATCTACTTCTTCTGAAAAAACCGTGGACAATGGCTTATGAGGAGAATCGAACTCCACTCAGAAATCCGTCCCATCCCGTAGGGTGTAATGCTATTTTTTAATGGTAAAGTTTTTCCGGGTGTAGCTTAGTCTGGCTTAAAGCGCCTGCTTTGGGAGCAGGAGATCGTGAGTTCGAATCCCACTTCCCGGACCAATTGTATAAGGGCGGTTAGCTCAGTGGTAGAGCGTCTCGTTTACACCGAGAGGGTCGGGAGTTCGAAACTCTCACCGCCCACCAGCATTATGGAAGGTTGGATGAGTGGCTTAAATCAGCAGTTTGCTAAACTGCGGGGTGCCGTAAGGTGCCCCGAGGGTTCGAATCCCTCACCTTCCACCATGTTTTTTTAAAAGAGGAAATATATGAAACCAGGTCCAAATTATAGAATGAGTTCCACAACCAAAGTAGGTCTTGCACTGCACAAGTTCAAAGATGCGCACCAACGCGGTGCTTGGAAACGTGCTATGATTGACGCTGAACTATGTGCAGCTATCCAACCTAAGCGTGAAAAAGATCGCAAGCCCGACGCAGTCAAGCAATAAAATTTCGGGGGATTAGTTAAATGGGATAACATCGGCTTTGCAAGCCGAGATTGAGAGTTCGATTCTCTCATCCTCCACCATTTGAAATGATACATAGTAATAGGCCCTGTTAGTTAAATGGTATAACAGTTGATTTGTAATCATCTATTGGCAGTTCGATTCTGTCACGGGGCACCATAAAAGTTATAGATGAAATTTGCATATTTTAATCCTATCGTGATGGCCGTTGCTGATGTGCCGGCAGACGTATATGTCCAGCTTAAAGACATGACAGATATAGCTCATAGTCATGCGGAATGCGACGACGCAGGCAATCAAGCAATTAGCATTAGAGGCGGTAAACAAATTCAACTGTTGCCAAATGAGTTTGGACTAGATAGTTCACTATTAAAAAATTATGTCGAAAGCCAATGTACAGAATACATGACTAGATTAGAACAGATTAACGGAGTGAATGATTTAAATTTGTATCAACCCACACTAATTTCAGCATGGACCATCAAACAGACCGCCAATGATTATCAGGCCATGCACAGTCATGAAGCACATATAAGCGGCAATATATATATAGAAACGCCCGACCTTCTGGACGAATCAAACAAATCTGATAGCTGTTTAGAATTTAGATTTCCGCAGGTTAAGAACACGGCACAATTTGTATTCACAGATAATTGGCAATTCAAACCGCAAATTATGAAGATGGTAGTTTTTCCCAGTTACATTCCTCATACAGTTTATCCTTGGAAGGGCCAAGGATCAAGAACTATTTTGGCTTGGGACGTCAAATTAGTTCTAAAAAAGTGTTGACAAACACAGTAAAGAATGTTATACTTGTTTTGTTGCGTTAGAAATTACGTGACCGGCGAGATGAAGGGTAGATGAGAAAAGACACAAGGCGTGAGCTTCATGCTTACTCCGAACTTACAATCCAACTGAACATTGGAACGTGTTTGTGTGATCCGATCCCTAATAGAATGTCATTTGTTAATCGGAAATATATGGACCTCTGTGTATTGCAAATTGCACATTGTCAAAGGAAGATTACAAACCTTCCGTTGTCCTTTGTCCGGTCTTTTACTTGACCTTTCGTCAAACCGTTATATTCTTAAAAAGAGAGAAAATCAATGAACATCACACTGCGCAAGGCCAATGCTGTACAACACAGCATCACAGAAGCAATCAAGAACATCAAAATTGATCTCACTGTTGAGATCAATGAGTTCCAAACAGTCGAGGACGTTATCACCAAGGCCAATAGTGTCTTGGTAGAAAATGACAGTCGCCGTCAGAAACTGACCATGGCTCTGTACAACATCCGTGCTCTAGTAGGCACAGCCAATACCGCCAGCGGTATCGACACTGCATTGGCCAAAGCAGCCTTTATCGACAAGCGTATTGGTCAGCTAGAAGAATTGGCCAAGGCCACAGAGATCACTGCGCTAGATGTGATCAAAGGCAAGCTGGACAAGATCCGCAACGACAAGAGCGAATCTACTCGCAGTCGTATCTACGGCAGCGACACAGTTACCACAGGTGTGCTGGGTCTAGAACAGATCGCACAGGCCAAAGGCGAAGTGTTGAGCCTTAAAAAGCAGAAACAAAAGATCAACGACGAAGTGCTAGAACTCAACATCAAGACAGAAATTCCTTTGAGTGAAGATGTAGTTGCTGTATTGCAGGCTGAAGCATTAATCTAAAACTATAGCGGGATAGAGAAACGGTAACTCACGAGTCTCATAAGCTCGAGATCCTGGTTCGATTCCGGGTCCCGCAACCAACCATAAGGTACGTATGAAACATAAATCACTGAGTCGTGGTCCCGAAATTGACACAGAAAAATGTGTGGAAAATATAGGCTGTAATAGATTTGACTTGGTACTGATTGCATCGGCTCGTGCCAGAGAGCTCAGTCGCAGACACAAGGCATCTGAACTACAGACGCAGATGAACGCACCTGTGGCAGCACTGTTAGATGTGCAGTCAGGTGCGGTGGGTAGAGAATACCTGAAAAAAGTCTAGTCTTAAGATTATAGATTAAATAAATCTATGCGGGGTTCGTATAGTGGTAATACCTGAGCCTTCCAAGCTCATGCTGAGAGTTCGATTCTCTTACCCCGCTCCAAATATTAATTATGAAAAGATTAGTTGCGTTTGGCTGTTCAAACACCTATGGAGTCGGTCTTAGAGATTGTTGGAAAGCTACCGGTGCTCCATTGGCCCGAGCCGGCGATCTTCCTAGCCAATATGCCTGGCCTAAAATTTTGGCGGATCTATTAGAAAGGATATGTTGTAATAACAGTATCTCGTCAGCAAGCAATTTAGAAATACTTCAAACAATTTTATCTTACAAATTTGTGTCAGACGATATTGTTGTCGTGTTATGGACTTTTTCTGACAGAGATATGGTATTTGTTCCTGGAGAATTACCAATAAGATTACACGCTTACAGTGATCCCTCCCTTCTTAAGCCTTGGGCAGAAGTTCACAACACCTATGATCTAAAAATGCGAACTTGGTTACAAATACATCATGCCTATCATTATATAAAAAATATAGGTGTAAAGTTTTATTTTTTAGAAACAAAATCTCCTCCAGATTCTTTTACTCCGCCCAATTGGCTAAGGGATATAGAATTTTTGGATATTGATACACAAAAAATACGTAATATATATCCTTTGGCACAAGACAACCTACATCCCGGCGAAGAATGTCATGCAGAATATGCACGTTTGATCTGGAATCAAATTGGGAAATAACAAATGAAAATAATTGTTACCGGACATACGAGAGGTCTAGGAAAAGGCATTTATGATTATTTTTCCAAGGACAATGAAGTTGTTGGATTTTCAAAAAGTAATGGATTTGATATCACCGATTCCGGTTGTAGAACACAAATAGTGAATGCATCTGAAGATGCAGATATTTTTGTGAATAATACACATGCTAATAATGATTCCGCACAACTGCATTTACTTAAAGATATGTACGAACGTTGGAAACATCAAAATAAAATTATAATTAATGTAGGTAGCATTATATCTACATTCGTAGATGACAGCCATGAATTTAAAAATTATGCTAAGATGAAGAGAGAGTTAGACCTTTTTTGTACCCAAAATCAACACAAATCAAGATATCCTTATATAATAAATCTTAGACCCGGCCTCATTGATACAGACAGAACACGCAATGAACAGGGTTATAAAATGAATGTGCAAGACGTAATTGTGGTATTAGATTTTATTTTGAAAAATAAAGACACTTTTATGATACTAGATATAGGCTTTAGAGGCTGTAATTATCAAATTCTTAGAAGACTATAATGTACAACACGATAGATAACAATGGAATTTTTCAAAAATTCGATTTTTCGTCTTTGATCACCAAGCAGGATGATCTTGCAGCCTGTGAGATTATCAAGACGATCATAGCTGACGGTAACTATTTTACTAATTCGCCTAAGTATCAAACCAAAGAAAACATCTTTGCTAGATCAGAAGCTGTATGGTTAAAATACCGTGTGAGTTTCATGATGAGTGCGTTCATGTATCTAGGCCGTGAAGCCAAAATATCTAACATGATGGCCTGGAGTTTTATGACCAATCTCGAGAATGCCGAAAACCGTGATAATCTCTGGCATCATCATTGGCATCCTACTACCCCCACCGCACAAATACTCAGTGGTATTTGGTATCTACACATACCCGAGGATGTTAAAGATCGAGACTATTGCGGTACAGAAATGGCTCCACAAGGTCCTCAATCTGAAGAGAAGTTTTTTGTGCGGCCTACAGATGGTAATTGGTTGATCTATCCCGGCAACATGTGGCACCGCCCCGGCATCATACAGAGCCTTCAATACAGATTTGTCTTAGCCGCAGACATTCAAATAGATTAAACTGGCCATAGTATAATGGATAATACAGCGAGCTTCTACCTCGCGAATGTGGGTTCGATTCCTGCTGGCCGGACCACACCGCTCTCATAGTATAAAAGCATTACACTACATTGGTAATGTAGAAACGGTGGAGCATTACCACCTGAGAGCACCGCTTGACAAAAATTGATAAATGTAGTATAATACTAGTATACAAATTATCAAAGGCATATATGCAGATCATCATGGAAGGTAGGGCTAGTCCTACCAAATCAATCATAGAAACCTCCGCGAACTTCTTTGCCAAAGAACTGGGATTGAGCCGTAGCCGTTTTACCCTGTTTATCATGACTGAAAGAGGCATGGCTCGCAGAGAAGGCATGCGAGGTGCTGTGCATAAAGTAGGTCCTAAATTCCTTACAATGATCATAGATTCTGGACTGGAGTTTGAAAGACTGATAATCACCCTGGCACACGAAATGATACATGTCAAACAGTATGCTCGTGGTCAGATCAAGCCTAGTCGCAGTTGTAAGACACATTATTGGATGGGTCAGCACATACGCAAAAGCTACTATGATCAACCTTGGGAGATAGAAGCTTATACCAAAGAACGTGTGTTAGCCAATAAAATTTTTGCCATAACAGGAGCATGATATGAATCCATGGATACAGAACGTAGCACTCAGCGATATCCGTAAAGGACATCACTTCGATGCGGGCATCAACTCTATGCTGATACAGATATGCGATCCGCCCGGAGACTTTCCAACTCCTAAATATCAGTTCAAAGAAGTCCATCAGTTCCAATTCTTGGACATCGAAGAAAAAGACTTTGCATTGGAAGAAGCCATGCGTTGCAGTCAAGAACAGGCCAACGAGCTGGTTCGATTACTGCAACACGCACTAGAGAATCGTATGAATGTTGTTGTGCATTGCCACGCAGGCATTTGCCGCAGTGGTGCTGTTTGCGAGATCGGTGTCATGCTAGGATTCCGTGACACTGAAGCGTTCCGTAGCCCTAATCTACTTGTCAAGCATCGCATGATGCGAGCATTGGGTTGGCTCTACGACGAACAGGAACCTCACTCGATCAATGGAGTACCGGTTCCAGAAGATTGGACCAACGACAACGAGAAAGTCTTTACACTAGCCGCTGAACGCAGAGCTCGCAGGCAGAGAGACGAAACTTAGAAAGGAGCATGATATGCCCAGCGTATTTTTAGTATCAGACACACACTTCGGGCACACAGGTGTCTGCCGTTTTACCCGAGATGATGGCACTAAATTGCGGCCTTGGGATTCTGCTGAAGAAATGGACGAAGCTATGGTCAAGTCCTGGAACGAACGTGTGAAACCCACTGACAAGGTCTACCATTTGGGCGACGTTGTTATTAACCGCAAGGCGTTGAGCATTTTGCATCGTTTAAATGGCGACAAGGTGTTGATCCGTGGTAACCACGATATTTTCAAAGACACGGATTATATCCAACATTTCCGCGAATTGCGTGCCTACCATGTGATGAACGGTATGATATTAAGTCATATTCCCGTACACGAAGCCAGTTTGGGTCGATTCGGTGTTAACATACACGGACATCTGCACTCAAATCGTGTGCGTAAAGCTCGCGGTGTTGATGCTAGAACAGGTGCTGTGTTGTACGGTGATGAAATAGATGTGCGTTATCACTGCGTATGCGTAGAACAGACTCCGGATTTTGCCCCTATCTTGTTCGAAGATGTTATAGCACGTATACAGGAAGAAGGTGGTGAAGTGGGGTTCCGCAATGGCAACGGACCTACCGTGGATTAGAACATAGTTCTATTTTAGCGTCAGCCCCTAGGCGCTATACAAAAGGGCAAAATAGCACCTTAGGGTGCTATTTTTTTGGCTATATGTTCTGGACTCTGCGACATAAATATATGAGTAGGAATAATCCAGGAGTTAACACATGCCCTTACAGATTCGCAGAGGCACAAACGCACAAAGACAAGCCATGACACAGGCCCTAGCTCAGGGCGAACTGTTGTATGTTACTGATCAACAAACATTATATGTTGGTAATGGCAGCACACTAGGTGGCATACAAATTACCGGTTATACTGATGAAAATGCACAGGATGCTGCTGCCGCATTGTTTGCTAACGGCACTCACAGTGGTATAACTTTCGCATATAATGACGCAGGCGCCAGTATATCTGCCGAATTAGATCTGACTACTAACACAGGTACCATAGGCGGAGTATTTAAAGGCGACGTAGTAGCAGAAGATTCTACTCTGCTCATAGATGCTAATTTGGGCAGAATTGTTGGACCTGTATTTTCTAATGTCACAGGTAATGTCACAGGTAATGTCACAGGCAATGTCACAGGTAATGTCACAGGTAACGTCACAGGTAACGTCACAGGTAACGTCACAGGTAATGCAGACACTGCCACCACAGCTTCCACAGTAGCACTTACCGCCACAAATTCTACCGCAGCTGGACACTTTATCACATTTGTTGATACCGCTACTGGCAATGAAACCTTAAGAACAGATATCGCCCTAACATATAACCCAAGCACTGACACATTAACTGCCGGCACTTTATCCGGTAATACTGTCGGATATCATACTGGTGACGTTAAAGGTTCTGTATTTGCAGATGATTCGACTATGTTGGTAGATGCAACCAGTGGACGATTCTTTGGAGATCTAACAGGGAATGTCAGTGGTAACATTGAGACCAGCTTAATTTCCTCTGCAACATCTACTACCATTGTTGTAGACACCCCTATCAATTTTCAAACTGCGGTAACTGTTGAGGGTGATTCAAATTTTTACAGTGAAGGCACCTTCATAACCAATGAAACAAATCTCCGAACCATAGCATTAGATCAATTCCACAGTGATTCTACATCAGCTTCTTTTCTTAACCTAAGAAGAGCTCGAGGAAATAATTTATCCCCATCAAATGTGTTAGATGGTGACACTGTGGGCCTGGTCATGTCTAGTGCCAAGGTCACTAACGGATATGACACTGTTGCTGGTCTTTTCACAAAAATTGAAGGATCACCGACAGCATCTACAGCTCCAGGTAACTTTGAATTCTGGACTAGATCAGCTGTCACAGATACTTTCGCACCGCGATTAAGAATAAGAAGTGATGGTCAATTATTTCACATTCTTGAAGACTACTCTGGATCGCCTGCTTACAGATTGGTTCAACTACATAACAATCAAGATAGCAGAGATTTTAGATTTACTAAGGCCAGAGAATCTGCAGGATTAGAAACAGCAGTCCAGGCCGACGATACTCTTGCAAAAATGAATTTTCAAGGTTACGACGGTAGTGCTTATTCAACTTCTGCATCAATACGATCAATGGTAGAAACCGGAGCCACGGTAACCACTGGCATAGTGCAGGGAAGACTTGATTTTTATGTTGCAAATAGTGCCGGTACCTTACTAGAAAAAATGACGATAGGCGCTGTTTCTACATTAATCAATGGACAACTGATCGTAGCTTCGAACGCTGTGAACTCATTACCATTGTATCTTCAAAATAACACCAGTTCGGCTACTGATGGTGCTAGATTAGGAATGCGTAGATCTAGGGGAACATATGCGGCACCGACCGCTGTTCAAAACGGTGATGTGCTGTATAGACTAGGATGGGGTGGCTACGACGGATCGGCCTACAGAGACAGTGCCTTTATCACAGGTACCGTAACCGGAGCTGTAAGTTCAGGGGTAATACCAACCAAGTTGAGTATCTTAACTGAAAACTCTTCAGGCACTAAAACCCTTGCACTAGAAATCACAGATACTCAGGTTGTAAAAATTGATACCATAGCATCCTTGACCGGGCAGTCTACTAATTTCAACAATGCTGTTCGTTTAGTTGTATATGCTGATAATGCAGCCAGAGATGCTGCAATAAGTTCACCTGCTGCTGGCATGATGGTGTTTAATACCACCGGAACAAAATTCCAAGGATATACAGGCGCAGCCTGGGTTGATCTAAATTAACTCTGACATAAGATTGTCAACTAGCTCTTGAAGAGGTAATATTTTGTCGATAAAATCGACAGATGACCCCATACATATGTGACCAACATTGGAGTTTTTAATTCCTTGTTTCAAGGATAGACTATGATTGATATCATCTTTATCTATTTCAGAAAAAATAATACTGTTCTGACCTGTTTGAAATCTTGATAAATCATGCCGTGTTGATCTAATAATTTTTTCTTTGACATCGGTTGATATCTCACATTCTATAGCAGTGATAAAATATGATCCTATTCCTATGATTTCTGCGCCGGCATTGATAAATTCTTTTACCTGCGAACTAGAATGTATGCCACCAGTTGGAACAAAAACTTTATCAGGAGATGCAGTCTCTAGTTGTAAAAATTCTTCAATCAGTGTTTTTCTATCGTTATAAACTATGGTTTTTCCTGACGCATCACTTGATTTAATTATTGCTCCCGAAAACAAATTTTTAACGCGATCAGTTTTTTTAATCCAATGATCTGGTATTAAACATTTAAATAGACATTTTATTCCTGCTCTTTCTATATCTAAAAAAATAGATTCTAGTCTTGATATATTTTTTTCAAAAACATCTTTGTTGTCATCAATTTCGGACCTGTAAATATGTCCTGTTTCATCTATAACTTCTAGATGAGAAAATAACTTTTTAGAACAAATATTTAAAAACTCTGGCTTACACATGTCAAAAAGTTCTACACTTACTATTAAATTATTTGTTCCGGTTATGTTATTGAATATTGTTAGGTCTTTTTCGAACTGATGAACATCAAACAATTCCTTTCCATAATAATAGTTATATGCCGATATAGAAGGAAAAATTCCTACCCGATTACATGCAACAGCAAAATTCATCGTTGAAACTTTATTCATAGCCGCTAGCATTATCGGATATTTGCTATCAAACAATTTTAACGGCCTAGATAGAAATCGTTGATTCATCTATTTTTGAACCACTGACCTTTCAGCCAACGGCTGATATAGTTTTTTGGCATCTAGTATAACTTTTTTGATTCCGTTAGGGCTAAGGTATTCTTTTTCTATTGTTTCAAAATTATCTTCGAAACTTTTAGATATTACCGGGTTTTCTAGGGCCACTCGCATTTCTTTATTGAACCATGCTACGATTTCTGGTTTTGTTTTAGGAGGCAAAACAATCAGCCTGTAGATATAGAAATTGAAATCTTTAATTTCTCTATTAAAAACTTGATATTGAGGAGAAGTCGCAAAAGGCGAATTTGCTGTGATACCTATTATTTTAATCTTTCCAGTTGATTCTGCGGTCTTTATCAGCCCTGCAGGTATTACTCCAAAATCTAAATTTCCGGAAGCAACATCCATCATTACTTCTCTTGCTGCTTTATATCTAATTTCTTTTACTTTAGACTTATCGGCTTTACTGTAATGCATGATAGAATAATACGGTATTGCTTGTGTGCCAGTAGCTGTACCAAAATTTAAATTTTTATTATTCAAGTTTAAATATTGAATTAACTCTTTAGGATTGTTCACTGGACTATTAATTGGAGAGATAATAACTGCAGGATCAGATGGTAATCCAATTACATATTCAAAACTATCCGCGTTCCATTTAACTCTATCTTTGAATACAATTTCGCTCCAAATAAATACATCACCAAAAAAAGGCATCAACATATGATGTCCATCATTTGGCATAGATATGAAATTGTTTGTTACCTCTACCTGTCCCGGACCTGGTTTATAGTGGTAACTAAAAGAAACATTGGTTCTTTTGGTAATGTCATCCGTGACTCGCCTTAGTGCGATTTCTGCTGTGGTGCCTGGACCAGCACCTATGTAGATGTTTACCGGTTGATTCGGCTGCCATGCGTGAGCATTGATAACTCCGTTGCAGATTAAAAACAAAGTAAATAAAATTTTTTTCATAAAATATACCTTTTAAAATTTTTCATTGTGTATAGCTTCCTATTTTGACAGGTATAGAAAATACAGGTTTGTACCCCGTAGGAAGTCCGGCAGAATCGTGGTGTAGAAATTCAGAATCAATACCACGTAAATAACTATATATGTGATGATTCCATTTGTCTCTTACTAATCTGGTTTCATGATGTTCCCAAAAAACCCAATCCTGTGGTTTTCCGTTGTGTATTCCGTTCAAAAACTTAATATCTTTGACTACCTGAAATCTATCAAAAGACCAATAAGGATATAATACCTTTTTGGAAATATCACTTTTCTTGTTAAATTTTAAACTTGCTATAGATAATGGATCGTATCCCTCTAGATTTTCATATTTGTATTTTTCTTCGAGCAACCACCTATCTTCTGGATTATTCTTATAATACAGAAAATTCTGATATGCCATTTCTACAGCCAATAACGGCATGTCGGGTGTCCAATAAAAATATTCACCTCCATTACCAGTGTAGGTTACATTGTGCTGCAACGTCCAATCAACAAAATGCATTTTTACTGTGTTCGGATCATCATCTAGAACTATCAAATTAGGTTTGTCTGCTCCCTCGATTAACCCAACTTTGAGGCCTTTGTTACTTAGATTTTTTTCATGATCTGAAAACCATTGCATCCTATAAAAACTAGTTGGACTGTGATAGTGATTTTGTTTTTCAAACATCGCATCTTCAACATTTTTTTCTCTAGTTATATCTGATAGCCAATCATCGATATGTATTTCTATCTCCGGATAATTTTTGGAGATCCAATCTAAGTCAGGCTTGATCACAAAGTCCCATTCACTCAACTCGTTTCGGGGAGAAAAGTCTATGTTATTAGGCTTGTACAACCCTTTTCCGATAGCAGAGACTGGCCAATTCACATAGATAGCATCTAATTTTATCTTGTTTTTAAGAAAGGTCATTAACACATTGTGGCTATCGGATCCTCCGCTATAACGTAAAATTAGATAATCATACTTGTCTCGCAGTTGTTGAGCTCTTTCTTTATAGAGATTTTCTAGGGGAGTAGTTCCCAACAACCTGTAATCTATACTTTTAAATAGATCAAAATAATACATAAAAACTACACGAACATTTATGCCTTGTTTTCTAAGACGAGTGGCCTCTAAAAGTGCTTCTACTTTATTAAAGTAATCATTGATCTTTTGACGAGTAGTACAATCATAAACTCTATAGCATCCCGAAGGTGTTGCCGATAAATCTATTTCATTCATGATCAACCTTTTTCAAAAATTCCCAAACAATGTTTATTCAGTAATTCAAAAATGTCAGGAAGAACTTCTTTCCACTTGGTGTTTCTTTTTAGATCTAGAATATCCATTTTAGTTACAAAATCTTTTACATAATCTAAATTAACATGATCCATATATGTCTCAAGCATGTTTATTTCTATCCTAGCATACTTAAGGTATTGGGGATCATTTGAATAATCTAATAAGTTTTTTATGATTTCTTCTTTCGCTGATCTGGGTAGGTGCCTTATATTCAACCACTCTGGACCATCTAAAAATCTATATTGTTGTTGTTTGATTCCGTGTTTTTTACAAAATTCGTAAACTCTTTGAACGGTGTAAATACTGGCTATTCCTATGCAGGTACTGAGATAACTAATATCTATATTGTGTTCTTTAATGTAAATTAAATTTTTTTCAAAGGTTTCAAAGTTTCCCATGTAACGAATTAAATCATATCTTTCTTCAATTTCGTCTATGCTTATGCACAAAAATACATTTTTAAAATTTATCCATTTGTCTATAACTTTTTTGTTAATGACACTGAGATTCGTATCATACCTCAATTGTATATTTTTGGATAATCCTCTTTCAATCAACTTATCTAGACATTCCTGCATCTGAGGCACTAATAACGGCTCCCCGCCTGTGAAATAAATGTACTCGAGTTGCGGAGCAATTTTATCAAACATTTCCCACCATCTCTCTGATTCCCACCAAGGCTCGTATCCAGCCATCCGATATTTTCCGTTGTTGTCTTGATATATAGGAAATTCTTTTCTTTTGAGAACAAAATTGCTGCTACCAGTTAGAGCCACCCAATCTTCATACCACTGATTGCTGTGTAAAGGACTACACATGATGCATTTTTGATTACACAAATTTCCAAAGCGAAGATCTAAATTTATCACTTTGGGATTCAATAATGTTCCGTCCGACAGTGTGACGTCTTTAGCCGTTTCAACATTTATATAATTTTTTAATTCTACGGCGGTCTGTTGAAGTACACGTTGACGTTTGCTTGCACCATTGGCACATTCGACATCATAACAATTTGTACATCTCAAAGGTTGTATATTTCGAGACATGTCTCTTCTATGTTTTTTGTGTGTCTCACTGTTCATTGCTTCATCAATAGAATGTGTCATCACATTGAGAACTTTATCGTTGATATCTCTGGCCATTCCGTAATCTGTGTCATAGTTAGCAAGACAACATATCTTGTAATCTCCTTGTCCATCTATTTCAATTTGGCTCCATGCCTCAGGACAAAAAGATTCTAAATTAAAGCTCATGTGATTTCCTCCGCAGTTTACTTAGCAAAAATTCTAAGTAGGAAAATGAATACTGATAAATACCTTGTGATTAAACTTGTCAATAATGAATTATTTGTAGGACTTGAATCTTTTTTGGATCTCAAAAAATTAGACGATTTGCATGATAAAATATCTTATGCTATCGGAAAGAGCGCAGATTCAATTTATCCTGCTAGCCCCCCTTCCTACTCGTTTGCTCAGTCTGAATTGATGTCTCATCAGCAATTGAAAGAGGAATTGAGGAAGGAAACTCCCGAACTAAACAATTTTCAATTAGATTGGTATGCATTGATGCATGGATGTGCTGGTCACGGATTTTGTCTTTTCCTTAGAAACATCAGCAACTATCCGGCAGATTTTAGATTCAAATGTTTAAATTCTTACACATCGTTAACTCCCGCCGGACATAATTTTGATTTTCTGTTTAATTGGATTGACGATCAAAATTGTTTCAAGGAATATGGTAGAGTGTTATTTTTTATATCACCTGCTGGATCCGAGGGAATCATACATCGTGACAACAAAGGTTTAGATGAATATGTAGATAATTTTATTTGGATTACTGGTAAACATCCTAAAAAGTTATTTTTATTCGACACAGACACCGGCGAACGACACGTGTCTGATCATAGAGCAATGTATTTCATGAATCATAATTATCATGGCACTGTTAATGATTCGGATTACTGGAGTTGGAGTCTTAGAATTGACGGAGTGTTTACTGACGAGTTCTTAGAAAAAACTCATTTAAATAATTTTTTCGAAAATTCTAAAGCCAATCATTGATGTTCATTTACGGACATTACCAGATGAATTCTACCTAAAGTTTCATGTCCATTTAAAAAAGTATGTAATTTGGTGGTGTCAGTTGAATAGATTCTACCTTCCAACAATCTAAAACATTGTTTTTCAATTGGCCAAACCATCCAGCACTGATCGTTTGTTACAATAGGAATGTGTATTCTTTTAAACGGATCAGCATGAACAGAATAGCATTTTCTTGGATCCATCAAAATAATTCTGCTTCTGAAACCTTTAAATCGTTGTATAAGACCTTCAATGGAAGATCCCTTTAAACCCGAATTAATCACTTGATATTTGGTTTCATCTTGTTCACTCAGAGCCTTCAAAGACCCAGTATTATTGTACCAATCATCTTGTCCTTCATAGAGATTTTGTAATGATAGTTGATTATCTTTAAACCCTATGTTGGCAATGATATCATTGATATCCTTGGTTAACTCAGAAAAATTTTCTAGTTTTTCAATGTGTGTAAACAGCATGAATTTATTTATGACCAGGCAATTGCTTATAAATATTTGTAACATGGATTATCAGAAATACCCTAAACTTCTTTCAAAATACGGATGTTGGATTGTAGATAACAATGGGTTTACAAAAAAATTCGACGCCTTTCAATACGCTTCGATACATAAAAAAGATCAAATTCATTTTTATTACCATAATCATATCTGGGAAAATTTTGATAGATCTCTGTTAGGAAAAATTCCTTTACCCAATCTTTACAAGCAACGAGCTGAACAGCTGAGAGATCGATATTCGCATCTAGTGTTGCATTTCAGCGGTGGTTCGGACAGTTACAATATACTACATACTTTTTTGACACATAAAATAAAATTAGACGAAATAGTAGTGAAATGGCCTAAAATTTTAGCTGACAAAAAATTTTACACGCCCAATGTCAATGATACCTCTGCTAGAAATAGTCTAAGTGAATGGGACTATGCTATTGAGCCTGTTTTAAAAAGAATATCAAAATCTAATCCAGAGATCAAAATTACCATAGTCGATTATGTAGAAAATCTTATGTCTAAAAATATCACAGACACCATAGAGGAAAAATTAGATCACAAAAATTATTTCTATTCTAATTATACCCCGGCAGTCTTTTTTATGTCTGCAAATATAGATAAATTCGACGCTAGATATAAACCAGAAAATACTGCCCACATTTTCGGAATAGAAAAACCAGTTCTATCAGAAACTTCCAATGGAATATATTTTCATTTTGCAGATCATGCTATGGATATGTTGAGCGTAAATCCAGAGTTAGGAACTAAAGAACCGTTTTATTGGACTGCAGATTTTCCTATCCTACCTATGGAACAGGCATATCAATGTGCCTTACACATGGTAGCTGATTCTAAATTTAATAATTTTTTGTATAAAAATAGTGTAGTGGGTGCCACCCGGGGCAACAGGATTATGAAAGCACAAAATAAAATTTTTAAAAAAGTTCTTTACGCCGAATCATGGAATGATGGTATTTTCCAGGCAGAAAAACCCAATATACAAAGAAATGATTGGTACTATTGGATGTACGAGATTGCTGATTTAAGTTGTGCAAGAAACATTTTTTTCAATGTTGTAAAAGACATAACTATTGATGTAAACAGCAAATTTTTTCAAGATCCGACAAACATAAATTACGGACTAAGAAAACTTAAAACCAGAGCATTTAAGGTGTTAGATTTAAAAATAAATAACTTTTAATTGAGGGGGGAAAAAATGTCTTTTCAGGTTATACACATCTTTAGAAGAGTTAATGAGTCTATACCATGGCACATCGAATATTTCAGCAAACTTCCTAAAAAAAGATTTGAATATATAAAGGCGCAGGAAACATTCAAAGTATCTAGAACCGTGTTGGAATTGGATCCGTTAACATTAGAAGTTACACAGGATTGGGAAAGCGAGGCTTTATATTTAGATTATATGCAATACCCGGCGGTGGAAGGAATGCAGAAAGAGTTTGATTTATACAATCAAAATAATGGAATAACCAAAGAATCAAAAATGTTAACAACATAACAGTGCTCAATCGATCATAGAATGTCTTTTAGAATTACTAATTTAGAAACAGTCGTAATAAAAATTCCGCTAAAAAAACCTATGTTTCTTTCTGGTAGGTGCATAAGTCATGCAGAAAACATAATTGTCAAAATCGAATCAGATGGATTAGTCGGTTGGGGCGAATCAGCATCAGCTCCTAGAATGACTGGTGACACAGTTTCTGGCATGAACGAAATTATCAATCGTTGGTTCACAACTTTTGTTATTGGTCAAGAAATTTCAAATTACAAAAAAATTATTTCAGACATAGACAAAATGTTCTATGGTAATACCGGAGCTAAATTTGCGGTATACTCAGCTTTACTAGATTTATATTGCAGAGCTAACGATGTGTCATTGCACCAATTATTAGGAAAAAAAATTAGAAATGATATTGCAAGTTTAAGAATATTAGCTAACGAAACTATAGAGGACGATCTTAACGAAGCTGAAGCATGTTACCTGTCCGGAGTTAAATTTTTTAAAGTGAAAATAGGCAAACACAATATTGACGATGAAATTTCGTTGATACATCGCCTAAGAGAAATTACACATAATTCCCATCTTTGTGTCGATTCAAACAGTGGAATTTCTACAGAATCTTTTCAAAAGTTTGTTCGAGAAACATCTAGAGATAACATACTCTTTATCGAAGATTGTAATTCTCTCGACCAAGGTGTAAGTGTGTGCCTAGATCAAGATATTTTTACCTGTAAAGATATTCGCGAAATGATGAATCTAGGCACTGGTCAGGGGGTAAATTTAAAACTAATGAAATTCAGTGATCCCTTCAAACTGGTCGAAGCCGCGTATCTAACAAACGATCTAGGATTGAATGTAAATTTGTCCGGTAAGATAGCCGAGACTGGCATTGCTAGTTCAGTGCTGTTAAACTGCGCTGCCGTGGCACCTAATATAAATTGGGGTGTAAGCACTACTAATCAATATCTGCTTCAAGACATTATTACAAAAACAGACTCGTCAAACTTTGAGCCTGTAACTGTAGATGAATATCTTGTAAAGCAATTTAAGTATACCGATGTATAGTATCTGCGGTACAGTCTTTTAGAATTTTATCACTCTCGTCTGTACGAACCGCGGTTATAATCATTACCACTCTGGGTTTATAACTCATATTTGCAGTACAGTGAGGAATATTTAACGTGTCAAAAATATGTACATCACCGGCACGCCACTGTGTTAGAACAGAATTACCATAAACCATTATCTGTCCCGGTTCATAATCTTCTAAAAATATTACCATTCTAGACATTTTATGCGGGGCTAACGGATTCCTGTGCCAAAGTTTATCCACATGCCAAGTAAACAGCTGACCTGGCATTTGTACATGGACTCTGGTCCTTAGTCTTTTAAATTTCCAATATTCACCCATTTTTTGAAGGGCAGGAATATTACACATGTCTGGCTCGGGAACCATTTGAACAAAATCATTTTTAACTCCGCTTTGTTCTAGATCGTAATCTTCTTGATTTTGAAGAGGACTCACTCCTCCCGGAAAGCCTGGATGGGCACCGATTTTCGAAAGGTCTGACCAACCTACATCTTTGGATTTTTCAATCAGCCAAGGAATGATTTTTGGTATCTCTGGGTCTAATTCAAATCTTCCTAACTGATGATACCAATCTCCTTCTTCTTCTTTTTTCCATTTATCGAAATGATAACTGCTGAAATTTTCTTTGATATATTCTAAATTGCTTTGGTACTTTTCAGCCCCCTGATATTGAAAATCGGCAGGCAGTGAATGAAATTTGGCACGCGACTCATAAAGTTTAGGATCCATTTTGTTCCTCAGTTTCGTAAGCGATAACAATCAACCAATCAACATAATCTGTGTCATCCTCATCTAATACACCGGTTTTTCCATCGTAGCAATACATGACTTTACATCTAGGACGCTTGGCATCTGGGGGTGGTAACACTCCCTCTTTCCATGGTCGAATCTTCATTGTTGAAGAATCAATATTCATATTTATTTGAATTCTATTTTATATTTTTTGATCAACTCACTCTGTCGGTTGATAACTTCGAATACGTATTCACGATCTCCAACATCTTTTCCGAAATAAGCCTTAGTGTAGGTATCTTCTGTTTGTTTATCATTTAGATATTCTTTTAAAAGTGTAGACCATGCATTATGTACTTTTTTATCAGTCCCTGGTGGTAATCCAATAAAAAACAATTCGCCGTGTTGCCACGACGGTATTTTACTTCTGAGATCTAAGACACCCGTCGGTAACCCAGACTTGCCTGCAGAAAAACCAAAGATAATTTTAACCTTCCCGGATTCTGCCAAAGGCAATGCCGTTGACATGGGAACCAATGCCAACGGAATATGTTTTCCTGCCACGTCTCTACTTGACTCGGTTGATGTTTTGTACGGTATTAGCAGAGGTTTAGGCGCTTCGAGTTTTTCTACAAGCTGATTTAGATTTATGAGATTGGCCACCGCATGCCAACCTATTTTTGTTTCTGGATCGTTGGATTTAAGAATACGAACGAAATCATTGTAATTTTCATACCTACTACCAGGAAATGTTATGAAAGCATTAGCATTTCCGCCAGTGGTTACAATCGGATCGATTACTTCTCTACCTAATCGTTCTTTGGCTAACCATGAATTGCTGGTTGAATTTATCATCAACACAGATCCGTCTTTATTTGATGTTACTAATTCATTTGCGGCTATTGTGCTGTTACCTCCAGGCCTGTAAATGGGATTCAAATTGATTCCTCTTTTTGCCAGCCACAGTGAAAGATGACGCACCTGTATATCTGCAATTCCGCCAGGTCCGTACGGTACTAAGATATTAACATCTTTTGGAATTTCTACGGTGGGGTTTGCCCACAGTGGATTTGTTACAAAAATCATCGCCAACCAAACTAAAATTATTTTCACTAGTGTTCTCCTTGATGCCTTCAGTTGATATTTATAAAACGTTCATTTTTTAAATTTTGAATATGGCACAATATAAATAGTCCACCATGATGAAAAAAGCGTTAGGCTACTACAAGGTAGATAATATAGAATTTGATTCCAAGATACAGGCATGTTTGTTTGCAACTAAATTTTCAAAACCAGTAACATGGATCTTCAACGACAACATATTTTCAAACTATGATTGGTCCCTAGAACCTTCACTGTCATTAGATGCCTTGTATGATATGAGATCTAGATCTCTTAGAGAAAAATATGACTATATTATTATTAGCTACAGCGGCGGTGCCGATAGTCATAATATCGTTGAAAGTTTCATAAGGCAGGGATTGCATATAGATGAATTGTTGATCAACACAATGTCTGAAGGAAATGGAAATTTTATGAACATTTCCCAAGACAACAAAAGTTCTCATAATGCTGCTGCTTCCGAACATGTTCTACAGACATTACCCCGACTACAAGAAATACAAAATAGGTCTCCTAAAACTAAGATCACTATTGTGGATCTAACTAAATTTTTATTTTCTTTTTTTGATGATCACGGAGATGCCAGTTGGATTGAAACAAAGAGAGAAGGTCTGAATCCGTTAAATGTAACAAGATATAATTATCTTTATTTTTCAGAAATAAGAAAAAAATTCGATAAAGATAAAAAAATTGCTATCATTTTAGGAGTGGAGAAACCCCGCACATATATACACAGCCAGACCAATGACTTTTACATACGTTTCAATGATAGAGCTTCTAACATAGCCAGTATAAATGATTTCGTTAAAGATTATCCAAATTCGACCGTAGAATATTTTTATTGGAGTCCTGAATCTGTAGATATTTTGTGTAAACAGGCACATGTTATAAAGCGTTGGCTTGAACTTACACCGATGTATTTGGATCTATGGAGCGGAAAATCTTTATCTAAAGAAGTTTTTAGATTGGTTCATGAAAGGGTGCTTAGAAATCTAATTTATTCGACATGGAACGAATCCTGGTACCAGGCTGATAAATCAACAAGAGATTGGTATAGTGAATTTGATTCGTGGTTTATTCAAGGTCATAGGGGTACTAAAACGCATACCATATGGTTAGAAGGTTTGTCTTATGTACAATCGAATGCAGGAAATTTTGTAAACATAAAAAACGGCATCGCAGATGGACTCATTATGTTTAATCATGATTATAAAATAGGACCAATGAGTATTCATAAATAACCCACGAAGGAAAAAATATGCAAAAATTTAACGAAAATCACTTGAGAACGATTGCCAAAGTAGTTTCTTGGCGAGTATTGATTACTATCAGTCACATGGTCAATGCATTTATTGTAACTGGTAGTTTATTAATGGGCTTCAAAATCGCAGGTCTGGCGTTAGTTATTAACAGTGCTCTTTTCTGGATACATGAGCGTGCATGGAACGTATTTCAATGGAACCGACGAGGAAACGAAAAATTACAATTTGCAGAAGGTCATCCGAGATCTATTTCTAAGGTAGTATCTTGGAGAATTTTAATAACTGTCAGCAATTTTGTGATCCCATTCATCATGACCGGCAGTTGGGGGCAGGCTGCGTTATTTGCAGGAATGGCCACTGTTGTTAACATGGTCTTATATTGGAGTCACGAAAGATTATGGAACTGGATTCGATGGGGCAAACACTCAGTGATTGTTTAATATGAACATACCTTTTCAATCAACTGGTCTCGATAACGATTGGTATTACGGTTTCGAGGACGACAAATATATTCTTAAAATTAATCCTGCAAAACACACTAATCTTAATTTCAAAGAAGCATGTATGTTCCTTGCCGGCGAGTTACATAAAAATTTAAAATTTCCAGTTATTTCGCTGAGCGGCGGACTCGATGGTCAAATAGTATTAAATTCGTTTTATGATCAAAATCTAAAAGTAGACTGTGTGTTTAGACACTATCCTGGGTTTAATGATATAGAACTAGAATGGGTAACCGCTCTACAGAAAAAATACAATTTTAAATTAACTAAAATTGTAATTAATCCGTATGAAATTAGAGAAGAAATTTTAAAAGAACATCAAGAAACTAAGATCTTTCCCGGCGAATTGATGTATAAAAAATTTGTTTCTATGCTCCCGGAAGACATGGATATCATACAAGGGTATGAAGGTCCTATAATCGCACAGGGTTTTGGAAAATTATATTATCTTGAATCATATAATACTTTCGAATTTGCTAGACGACGAGCAGTGACTCTGCTGAATAGAAAGAGCAAATTTATTACCTTCGGCAAGAACAGTAATATACTAGCGTCTATCTTTCAAGAAGAACCGTTTCAATGTTTTTTAGATTCCTATGATTACTTTGCTGGTCACGACCTAACACGGTTCCTTAAAGACCTATTGCCTGATTCTTGGGATTTATACATAAAACCGTATCTCTATTATAAACATTGGAAACAAGATCTTATGTATTTTCCAAAGTATCAAGGGTCAGAAAAAATTCACTGGCTAGGAGACTATAGGACCTATTATAGAGAACGGATGATTGTTATCGAAATCAATACTCTACGTAATCATATTTTCAGCAAAACATCTCAATACGCAAACTTCACAGAAAGCAAATATTCTATCAAGAATTTTAGTAAAGACCTGCTCTCTGGTTTCAAATCTCTCTCAGAAAATATATGACACAAAACATCCATTCTGGAATAAATTTTGGTTTCGAGGACAAAAAATTTTATGTAGAATATAGTTGTTCTCGACCAGTTGAAAATCTCAGAAAAGAATTTGATAGACGTGCTGTGTCGTTGTATAAAAAAAATCCTAAACTTATGCTAGGATTAAGCACCGGTCTAGACAGTCAAGCAGTATTACACAGTTTTTTTACTCAGGGAATTCCTATAGAAGTTGCCTTTCTTTATTTGAAAGGATCTAACGAAAACGAACTAGAACGTTTAAAATTTTTAGAAAAGAAATATAATTTTAAATCTATAATAATAGAAATGGATCCTTATCAAAAGAAAGATGAACTTTTAGAATTAACTAGACAAACCGGGCTGGCTCCATATCAACACATGCATACTCAGTTCCTAAATCAGCTGCCAGGAGATTATGATTTTATACAAGGAATACATGGCCCAGACCTTTTGTACAAAAATGATAAATGGTACATGTTAGAAACTGCTAACTCTTTTGAAATCGCTAGATTAAGAGCACTACAATTGTCAAACAGAACAGGCGATATTATTGGTTGGGAAAGATTTGGAGAAATGCTACTCAGTTTACTAACCGACGATGTTGTGCAGGCGTTTTTGCATGCCTACCCTTACATCAAAGATAATGGGTTAAGAGATAGTAATGGAGAAAAAATTAGGATAATCGATCATTGGGATCTTTACATAAAACCATTTATCTACGGTAAGTATTGGAAAGATGAATTAGAATATTATCCCAAGTATCAGGGTCCAGAAAAAGTTGATTGGATCATGAATACACAATGGCACAAATACATGGAAAACTTGGTCCCGATACCATTATTTGATCTCGTAGATCATCTATCACAATTTAATGGCGAAACTGTTAGGTTCTGGCAGAGATCCGACCATAACTGATCATAGTTTCTATCGTAGTGTCTCCTGAACGTTAAACCGTTGTATTTTTTTTCTAAAAAGTTTTCAAATTCTATTATTAGGTCTTGACAATTTTCAAACCCGGTTTTTTTCTTTCTTTCTAGTAGGTCCGGATAGGCTTCTCGATATCCTATAATCTTAGTTGAATTGGTTCCTAATTTTCCATAATATTCATCATTGATCAGCTTCTTAATCCAGGTTGTGTTATTCCATGCTGTCATGAGACTCGGTGACCATTTAAAATATTCCATGACCGCAGGCCTATTTTTATAAATCATATATTTTGACCAACCTATATCATGTTCCCAGCAACTCATTAACCATGTTCCTTGTTTAGAATAATCATCGTCTGTTCTATTCCATGACGGAACACCTTCGGAATAGATTGGTAATCCGTCAGTGTATTCCATGAATTTCAATTGAGGTAACACCATGGCTCTGTCTATTTGCGCATTTTCAGAAATAGTTTCAGCTTCCTGTTCATAATAATTTTTAAGACTGAAATCTATTATTCTGTACTTTACATCTAGCATGGAGCAGACAGTTACAGCATAACTCACATCGTACATGTTGTAATCGTTTTCGTATCTAAAGATACAGACTTCTGGATCGGCTCCTATTTCTAAAAACGATCTGAGAACTATCTCGCTGTCTATACCACCGCTAAACATTATACAAGGTCTTAGCCCGGGATAATGATCAAGTATATCTTTTGAAGCTAACAGTAGTTCTTGCCTAAAAGTTCCGACACTCACAGAGTCGATCTCGAAGGCTGTTGAAAACACATCGTGCTTGGAAAACGATCTAGAAAATTTTTCTCCATTATAGGACCAATTGTACCAATTTTGAGAAGATGTATAGATCATTTTAATTCAGTTCCAAAAATTCTGTCCCATACTGGGAAAAATAAACCAAAATTCTTATCCGGTCGGCGATGGTGTTTCAAATGCCATTCTCCGCAGGTTAGTAATGGTAAATCTAAACCTCGTCTATGTTCTAAAGGTTCTTGAACAAAGGCCGCCCATATATAATAAAAAATCGCTATCCACCATTGACCAGTTATCCAGCTAAAAATTATTGTAGGAATAACCTCTGTAAACCATAGATCGATCGTGCTCGGCCAGTCATCGTTAAAAAGAAATAAATTATTCCAGTGCCATCCGGTTATTGTTTTAATCACATAAACATGATGATGTCTATGAAATTCTTTTACATAGTGCGTTTTATGACCTATTCTGTGTATCCAGTACAAAATAAAGGTCCATAAGAAAAAATAAAAAATATATTCCATATTAATCTATTCTAATTATTTTTATTAGCCAAAAAGTCGGATCAAATTCCCACCACTTGCGACCATAATTAGGATTACGACCGTCGCCGTGATGATTGTTGTGCCACGCCTCTCCCAGGATAATCGGAAACAGCCAAGGAACATTGACACTGTCGTCCACAAGATCATAATTCTTATACCCCGCCCAAGAAAGATGTGTGCCGCTGGTCTGAATTAAAAAACTATGTAAAGTGATAAAGGCAGCAAACCCCATAAGGTATAACCATAATTCAAAATTTATCAGGGCCACAGCTAGGTGACTCAACCAGAATATTTTGATATAATGTTTGTGCGCAAAAATCATGTCGCTGTCTCTCAACAGATCTAATACTGATCTAATGCTCATTGCCCTCATTTTAAACATCCATAGAATGTAACTGTGCCAAAACCCGTGTCTAGGACTATGAGCATCCTTGTCAGTGTCTGTGTATCTATGGTGATATCCTCGGTGTATTCCTATCCAATATATAGGACTTCCTTGTCCGGCGATTATCGCAAACCACAACAATAGACGTTTGGTTATTTTGTTGACTTTGTATCCGCCATGGCAAAATAGACGATGATACCCTGCTGAAATTCCTAGCATTTTCATGCAGATGTAACCAATTAAGGTAGCAACCCACCACCAATCTGGAGGCGAACTTAAAAATATCGAGTATAAGGCATATACACCTACTGCCTGCATCGGAACAATACTGCCCCACAGGTTAGGAAAATGAACAATATTTTTAATTATAGACATCTTTTCCATTCTTCTAAAATACTTTTATCTCCTTGATAGATTATTTTTTGCCAACAACTATCGTCAGATTCATTACTACAGGTAAGATATTTAAATTTATTTTTATAAAATTGAATATCATAAACAGATTTAAATTGATTTATCACCCAGTCTTCCCAGTTATTGCTTTGCCTACTGATAAAAATCAATCTGCATTCTGTGTTCTCTTTAAGCCAATTTATTTGACTGAGGGCTGTTTCTGCAAAACTCGGACTCATGATTTTAGGGTAATTAATTCTGTTGGAGGGTTTCCATAATCTATTTAATATTCTATAGGTTTCTTTAGGCCAACAATTTTTAATGGCTATGCTAGAACACATTTCCGGAATACCGTCATCATTATAGCATATAGTAAATGCTGATGCCTGAGACAGTGTTTCTCTATTGTAGTTCTTCCATAGTTTGTGAGATACATCGTTGTATTGAATATTTCTCAAATACTCAAATTCATCGTCTAATGTCTTTTTTGTAGTAGGTTTCCAAGTTATGGTTTTCATTATATAATCTTTTTCTTTTTGACAATGTAAGACCAAACTATCATCATGACAGCTATTAAAATAAACGTCATAGATATAGGTTTATCTAAAAATATAAACCAATCTCCTCTACTAATAATTAAAGATCGCCTTAGGTATTCTTCAAACATCTTTCCTATAACAAAACTTAATAACACAGGTGAGGGATCACAATCTAATAATTTCAACACAATTGCGGCGATTGAAAGGGGTAATAACATTCCCATTATAAGCCAACTCTGCGTCACTACATACGCAGCAATTAAACACGTCAGCAATATTATAATACTTAATACACTTTGGGGAATTCTAGTAATACTAACCCATAAACTGATCAACGGAAGATTTAAAATTATTAAAAAGAAATTCCCAATCCACATAGAAATAATTAGAGTCCAAAACAATCCAGGATTGAAAGAAATCAGCTGAGGCCCCGGCTGGAGTCCGAAGAGTAAGAGAACGCTTAAAATTATTGCCATGGTAGGACCAGTGGGTATTCCGAAACTTAACAAAGGAATAAAACTAGTCTGAGCCGAAGCGTTGTTGGCGCTTTCAGGAGAAGCGATACCTTCAATTGCTCCTTTTCCAAATTTTTCTGGATGCTTGCTAATTCTTTTTTCTAAGGCATAACTTACCACAGAAGCCAGTATTGGACCTGCTCCTGGAATAACGCCCAACACAGATCCAATAACTGTACCTCTTAATATAGGCATAATCGCGATACCTATTTCCTCCTTAGTGGGATACATGTCTTTAAATTTTAAGCTGTAACATTTTTCTATAATGATTTCTTTTTCTTGGCGAATAAAATTATAAAATACTTCAGCAATACCAAAAATAGACATTGCTAATATTACAAAAGGCAAACCTTCGCCTAATGCAGGTATCCCAAATGTCATCCTTTCTGTTCCAGAATTCACATCGTATCCTATGGTTGATAGCAGCAGTCCTAGCATCACCATTGAAAAAGATTTCAAAAAAGAATCTCCACCCAACACTATAATAGATAACAATCCCAACCCCATTAAGGATGCATATTCTACAGGACCAAAATAGAATGCCAGCTGAGATGCAGGCACGGCAAACAATGCTATAGCTATGGTAGAGAAAGTTCCTGCAACAAATGAGCCAATGGCTGAGATAGAAAGTGCTGTGCCTGATTTACCCATTTGTGACAATGCATACCCGTCATTTACTATTACAACAGATGATGCCTCTCCTGGCAGTTTCAATAAAATTGCCGTTATAGAACCACCGTATTGGGTTCCATAATATATTCCTGCTAAAAAAATTATTGCTGTTACCGGATTTGGTATCATTAGAACACCTGGCAACAGGATACTCATTGATGTGGCTGGGCCTAGTCCCGGCAACACTCCTACCAACGTGCCTAAGAAAACGCCAGCAAAGCAATACAACAAATTCTGTAAAGAAAATGCTTCACTGCCATACATAAGGGCCTGCTGTATTATTTCCATTTTACAGATGAAAAAATTAAAATCAAACCGTTAACTGCCAGGATAGCGGAGAGACCCGAAGGAAAGAATCCAGGAGGGATCTGCGAAAAATCTTGCAGAGAAGACATGTAAAATAACGATTCGTAGAAAAATAACAGGCCTATAGAAATAAAAAGGATACCCAAAATAAAATTTTTTTTGTCAACAATCATCTAGTTAAATATATAATAAACATGCAGTATATTTAATGCAACTATCATTCGACCAAAAATATTACTATGGAATTTTGCTGTCAGGCGGACTTGATAGTGCTATTCTTTTGTATCTGTTGGTCAAACACAATAAAGGAATTAAAATACAACCATTCACTATTCCAAAGAAAGATGGCGCATACCTGTATGCTGATCCCATAATTGATTTTTTTAACCGTAAGTTTAATTTTAACATACCAGGTACAGTTAAAGCAGGTAGTCCAGATGTTCATCATAGTCAACAAAATGCATCTGCTGTGAAAGAAATATTTCAAAAACATCAAATAGATAAAATTTTTATAGCTTTAAACCCTGTACCAGATGCTTTAAAAAACTATCCCGGTGTCCCCAATAGAGCCAAAGAAAGTATTGATCCTAGAATAATTTTTCCTTTCGTGGATTTTACCAAAGAAAAAATTTTATCTATGTTGTTTGATAATGGCTTAGAAGAACTGATTTCATTAACTCATTCTTGCACCGAACAACAAGTAGGAAGATGCAGAACCTGTTGGCAATGCCAAGAAAGAGCATGGGCATTTCAAGAATTAAAAAAACAAGACTGCGGAATAAATTAACATGTCTAATATCATAGTTCCACCCGGTGTTAGCGGAAGATCTCAGAATTATTCTCCCGATGATGTTTCTGCAGAGGACATTAAAAACGAACTCACATTATCAAATCTAGGAAGTTTTGAACCTTTAAAATTTAAAATTGATTGTCGATCTTTTATGGAAGAAATAAAACACTTTGAAAATGATTGGCAAGATTATCTACCTAGAACCGACAGGCCTAATAATAGACAGTCTTTGACATTGACTAATCTTCCAGGGTCGGATCATAAAACGAATCCTAGTTTGGCTCAAGCAAGCTACGCTGCCGGAAGAAGACTAAGCGAATTAGAATTTAATCAACCTACAGCAGTTTATAATGCCTGTCATAGTTTACACGGATTCTTAAATTTATGGAGTCCTCTTGGGAGAACTTTTCTTGTAAAAAGCAATATAGGTGGACATTTTGTGCCGCATAGAGATCATCCCAGTCTGCCTCGTGATGTTTTTAGATTAATAGTATTTTTAAACAATTGTGGCCCCTATGACTATGATTGGTTAATGGATGATCGAAAGTTGAACATTGAACACGGCAGGGCATATTATGTAAATACCAGACATACTCACAGAACTATTTCTTGGGTGAATGACAGCATACATTTAATTCTCAATATTCCTATGACTGCGGAAAATGTAGATAAAGTTATCGCTAATTTACAGCACACTCACTGATTGTAATTTTTCCTCTATAGCGTACCAGTCTTCGATAAAAAAACTTCTTAAACTTACAACTGCCATCCATTTTTCTGGATCAGGATTATATCCAGTGTGCCAGTTTGTTCCGGGGGTAAATTTAACAGCACCTTTAGTAAATGACCACGAATCTATTAATTCAGCATTTTCTGGTTTGATGATCGGTATTCCGTATGAATTGTTTGGGGGAGCAACTAAATTTCCGGTTGGCCTGTTTAACACATCTAAATTTTTGTATATCTCAAGTTCTGCATGTTTGAATTCATCTGTGGTAAAATCTAATGCCCATGGAGTAGGTCCATAATCCCCCATGTCTACATGTATAGGCATTCTGTGTCTGGGCTTAATCCAGCCAACAACACAGCGTATGTCTCTACCTCTACACACATCTTGTAGGTTAAATTCTTCTATCCACGGACTTGCTGAATGAATGGCCGCGATATAATATGTAGTCGCGGTGTTATCGGGGACGAATTTAGTATAAGGTAGTTGTATAGAAGTAAACATTATTTTATATATTTAGATAGCTTTTCACCTATAGATTCAAAAGTTTCGTCAAACCTCAGAGTACAGGCCACTCGTCTTTGGATATGAGGAAAACTTTTTACTCTATGGATAATTTGAGGATTAAAAATCACCGGTCCGGGAGTGTGCCATTTATCAATGACTGTTCTTGCGTCTGGCCAAACTGTGGCATCATCGATTCTCCCCTTAGGATCAAATTTTGGTGTGGCATTTTCTTTGCTGTAAAATTCTACCCAGGTTCCGGGAGTAAAATTCCAATTAATTCCACATTGTCTTTTTGCAACAACACCATCGTCAGAAAACCAATTTCCGTCTGTGTGTGGAGGCCTAGGTCTTAATGTCCACCAATTGATCATTAAAAATGTATTTCTTAATTTCACATTGTTTTCTTGGAAACACTGAATTAATTCTGGGTTAAGATACTCAGTAGAATGCAATTTGTCCATGCGATTTTCTGGCCAATCGTTGTTTAATAGATAATCCACTGGATGATTGAAAGGAAATATATCTAATGCTAACTTGATGTAACAGGTATTCATTCTATATTTAATCTAGATTTTACCTCGTTATAGTTTAATCTGTCTTTGGTAATTTTATCTCCGACAACAATACTGATACACCATCGATCATTTTTACCATTCGCTACTGTATGAAAATCTCCTACATTTACAAGATTTAGATTCACTAGAGTCGCTTGACAAATTTCTTCAGCATTGGTTTTTTCTAATTTAAGATATCTAGTATTAGATTTGCTGTAGGCGTATATTATTTTATTATGGTCTACTGCTTTGTACCAATGCATTACGCTGTCATCACCATTGATAATGTAATTTAATTTGCATTTATTATCAATTTCGTGTCCGTCACAGTGTATATCATACGATCGATTTGGTGATAGATAAAATATCTCTGTCCATAATACCACAGCGTCAAGCGTATTTTCTAGCCAGTGGTGCACTTTTTCGGGCAAAAGATCGATATTACATTTGGTCTGTTGATCGACAAACTTCGTAAGATCGAGATCGATAGAAAAAGGCAATTCAACAGGATGATAAAAATTATTCATTGAAATTTATCTCGGACATCTTCAAATTTAAATTCTTTATTGACACTCCAACTAAGAATTATTCTTGGTTTTGAACTATTGTTAATAACCATGTGAGGAATTGAATTATTGATTAACGTTGGTTCTAGTAAAGTAAATCTAAAAAGTTCCGTTACTTCCGACTTGATTAAATTATAAACGTTTTTAGAATCATATTCTAAAATTGGATCTTGTACATGCTCATAGAAAATTGTTACGCTGTCTTCGGTATTCTCAATAGGTATATTCAACGCCGCTGATCGTTGAGCATCAACGTGCAACGGAATTTTACGATTTCCTGGTAGAGTGTATATATTATAAATGCTGCTTAAAAACGGATACTTAGATCGTATTTTTTGTAGACAGGGATGATCTGACACTGATCTATGATGGGAAGCATTGAGATTTTTATCGGACGAAAACTGATTTAGAAAAACTATTTCTTTGATTTCTTCTAAATTAAAATCTAATTTAGGTTGGTAAATTAGATTTGTTTTTTTGTTCATGGTTTCTATTAATTTTAAAATTATGTTACAGCTGACGATTATTTATTGAAACAATTTTAAATGGAAACAGTTAAGTTTTTTTGGTAAAAATACTTATTCCTAATTTTGAATGCACACCCACTCTACGAAAGTCACTGGCACAATGCAGTCGAATGCTGTCAAATATTATGGCATTTCTAGGAATCCAAGGAATCATACATTTTATGCTCATTCCATCCAACCAAGGTTTCTTTAGATGAGTGAAATATGTTTCATATAGTTTTTGATCAAACTCAGCTGCTGCAAGATTTTCTATTCTTGAATAATCATATATCTGTTCATTGTAGTAGGTCGGTATATCGTTTTCGTTTTTAAAAAACTTTGCTGGACCGTGAAAATATAGTTGATCAAAAAAGCATAGATGAGGAAATTCTTTTACATTTTCGCCGTACAATTTCAATGGTAGTGTTATACCTTTGTATACGTCATTCGGTAACTCGAATGTATCGTCATTGTGAATAACATGCGGGTACTCTGTTTTATAAAAAAAAGCTGCGGTGATTACATAATTTCCTATTATTGATTTTAACCTATCAATAATATTAGTCACTACTTGATCTTGATTAAAATTATTAAGATTTAAAGTTATAGGACCTGTGTTTTTTTTAATTATTGAAGAACAATTATTGTCTTGAGATTGTTCAAAAATTTTTATTAGATATGATACTTCGTCTTCAAGAAGAAAATTCGGAACGAAGAAGGGATCAGTTATATTAGATCTAATAACAGATATTTCTTCTTCGTTCCTCATTTTTTAAAAACGATGGCTGATTCCTAGTCCCAATGAACTGGTATCTAAACCGGCTCTTGCCGGAGCACTTGTTGCATTGAACATGGTCATAGACGAGTTAGTTTGATTATAGACTTTGCTATATGCTCCATAAAGTGTGGTGCGTTTACTTAGGTCTTTGGTAACCGCTAATGTAACACCGTTACCTTTGTTGTTGGTAGTGCTGGAACCATTTGAGCTGTGCGCATAAACGACATGTGCAGCATACTGTTGCTGCAACGGTACCCTTACTGAGGTTACCCATGCCGAACTAGTCACATCAGCGGTGGTTGAATTATCACCTCTTGCATAGGCAGTACCAACTGATAACACAGAAAAATCATAGGCCAACCCTGCAGTCGTGGTCTCACGTGCTGCCACACCCACACCTTGATTTTTCTGATAGCCTATTCCTGCCTTTAGTTTGCCTGCTTCATATCTTAGAGCCACTCCATTTTGATCTGCATTGGCATCTGTGGTCGCTCCTACGTTGTTAGTAGCATGACCCACTATGAGTTGAAATCCTCCATAAACCGGACTGTCATATCTGACCACGTTTTTTTGATCGGTACCCAATTCAACACTGGTGCCGTTAGTTGGATGCATACCAAAGTTTCCAGATTGTGATACAAATATATCCATCTCTCCTACTAGAGCCACATCAGTTCGTCCCATTCTAATTGATCCCAACGGAGACTTGATACCAATATGCGCATCTCTATTGAAAATTTCATTAGCAGCCACAGTGGTAGACCCCATTGATCCTGTGGAGGGATTCAACGTTCCTTCTATTTGAAAAAAGGTACTTAGCCCTCCTCCAAGGTCTTCTGTGCCTCTAAACCCCAAACGACTCGTGCTATATTGACTATCGGCCGCTCTAGTAAAACTAGAGGTTCCGTTGTTGTAGGACTGTATGCTTGTGTCAATTACACCGTATACCGTAACCTGAGCGTAGGCGGCAGAAACTCCAAAAAGACACAGAAATGGCAAAAAATTTAATCTCATTTAATTTGATCTCCATAAATTTAAATCGCTACACTATATATCCTTGAGAAATTTTCTTCAAAATTTTCTATAAAAGTATTGCAATAGGAATGATTTTGTTATATAATAAAGCTGTGGTCGTGAGCAAATTGGCAAAGCTCCCGCTGGACCCATAGTCCAGAATGGGGACGGGGCGCTGACGTAGTTCGTAGCCTTTGTAGGTTCGAAACCTACCGACCACACCAATTACTACAATAAGTAGTAGAACATAACTTAAGGAAAACATGATGTCAAACACAGTAGAACAATTAAAATCAGCATTTGAAAACTTTTTAGCGGAAGATACAAAATTTGCCGCTGGTAACAACGCAGCAGGTACTCGTGCTCGTAAAGCACTTCAAGAAGTAGGTAAAGCAGTTAAAGCTCGTCGTAACGAAATCACAGAAGAGAAGAACTCCCGTAAAGAAGCTAAAGGTGCATAATGCATCTTGATCAAGATGCTTTTTCTAGTGGACAAGTATTGAGCAAATTATGGTTAGCTGAATCTTTAGAAAAAATCATAGAACTTAACATGCCAGCACACCCTAGACAGATACTTTGCTTAGGTGGCTGGTATGGTCTAACAAATTTTATATTAAGGATCCGCAATCGTATTGAAATCAAAACTTTTCGCAGTTTAGATATTGATCCCAAGGTTGAAAAAATCGCAGATAAGATCAATAACTCTTGGGAGTGGCAAAATTGGCAATTTAAAAGTATAACTGGCGATGCCAACGACTTTCAATATACCATCCATGATTTCGACACAGTGATAAACACCAGCGTAGAACATATTGAATCTCAAGAATGGTTTGACAACATTCCTAAAGGAACATTAGTGGTGTTACAAAGCAACGACATGAAACATGAAGATCATTGTCATAACCATAATTCTCTAGAAAACTTTGTCAAAGATTTCAAGTTATCTGAGATTTATTTTTCTGGTGAAAAACTATTTGAATATCCAGATTGGCAATTTCGAAGATTTATGATTATTGGGGTAAAATGATAAATGGCCAACAAAAAAAACATGAATAAAGATTACACTGTAACTGGTAGTCTAGATGGATATGGTGCTGTTCCTCCTGACTATAGTAATATCAGTTCTGGGTACGGTGCTGATACTATCACAATTGACTTAGGTGGGGGAGCAGCACAGCCAATCTATACCATAGATACAATGAACGATATCACTCTGGATTTCAGCACGTTCACCTCAGGCAGCACCACAATTCCTTATAACTACACAACAACCGGCACCAGTGGCTATACCATGACCACTAACCCTTCCAATGTGCATATAGATGCAGACGGGTTGACCATGAAAGAAGGTGCTGATATTGTTGTAGGTGGTAAGAGTCTGACCCAAGCTATAGAAAAGATTGAAGAACGTTTAGCTATTCTTAAACCAAATCCAGAACTAGAAGAACGTTGGGACAAATTAAAAGAACTGCGTGTTAAATATATTGAACTAGAAAAAGATCTTTTAGAAAAAGAAAAGATCATGAAAATATTGAAAGAATCATAAATGAATGTTAAACTTTTATCCTATTCCCAACCCACAGGCGAATTTAGACTCATGGGTATCGAGGATGCGCAGGAACTCATTGCGTATTGCGCCCGTGTCAGCAACCCATCAAACCAATTCAATACAGAGACATCAGAGAAGCTTATACGATATCTTGTTAAACACGCACACTGGAGCCCACTCGAAATGGTTTCAGCCTGTGTTGAAATCACCACAACCAGAGATATCGCCCGTCAGATCCTTAGACACAGATCATTCTCATTCCAAGAGTTTAGTCAACGATACGCTGACCCTACAAAAGATCTTAACTTCGTCACTAGAGAAGCAAGATTGCAGGACACCAAAAACAGACAGAATTCTGTCGAATTGGACATGGCAGACATTGACCAGAGAGAGCTTGCACGTTTATGGGAAGAAAAACAACAGGCTGTTATTAGAGCCGCTAGAGAGGCCTACACTTGGGCTGTCACGAATGGCATAGCCAAGGAACAGGCTCGTGCTGTTATTCCGGAAGGTAACATCGAAAGTAAACTTTATATGAACGGAACACTTCGTTCATGGATACATTTTATCGAACTGCGTTCAGGTAATGGCACACAGAAGGAACATCAGCTTGTGGCATTGGCCTGTGCTAAGGCCATCTCTGCAATCTTTCCTATGACCCACAGTTTAATTGCCAAGGAGTAATTATGAAAACTGATTTTTTAAAAGCTGTTTTAGAAAAAAAGAAATCTAATCAAAAACAAAGTAATACTAAGAACGCCAAGGACGGAGATCACGGTATTCACGGTAGTCAGGTAAGTGTAAACAAACCAGCAAAGAAATCAGCGGGTCGTGGAAGATAACCTTAAACAATTTTGCGAAAATTACGAAGTACGTGTCCTAAACGATCAAAAACGCAGAGCACGGTATCATCCTCCAAAGTTTTTCACAGACCCAGAACGTGCTGATATCATTCGCAACGATATCGTAGAGTTTGAAGATGAACGGGTTTATACTGTAGAAATACCAGAAGGTCGTCTAAGAGCTTTAGTTGAATTGGAACGCAGATTCTTTAAATGGCAACATCATACTCGATCCGAAGTTGATATGTTTCAAACACTTATGGACAAAGAGCGTGAAGAAACATTTTATCGTAACTCAAACGAGGCAGTCAAAAAAGCCTATGAGCAGTATAGTATGATGCTAAATTTGGCTGGATACCAAAGAAAATTTTAACTCGTTTTCCAATTATTATTGACAGGTTTTTAAAGATCTCGTATAATTAAAGTGTTCGACAACCGGAAACTACTATGAGAGCAAACTATTGGTCATGTTCACGATTAGCAGATTGGCTGCGAGGTACGCCCAAACTCAAAGCAGGCACGGGCAAAGAATGGCGCCTTTGGAGAGAGGCAGCCAAAGAGACACATCCCGTCCGTTATTGGATCGTGGAGGAAGGATTGGATTACGCCCAAAACTTCGTCAACTGGCCTGCTGATCGATTTCACGATGTCAGATACTACATCAACAACCGTTGGGTCAGCCATAGCCACAGATTAACAGCACATCCTAGAGATATCAAACCAGGGTCCTGGTCAGACGTAGGCAACCGTTTTCTACCTTGCCTTTTCAACGAACTGGTAGATTTCGTGGAGATTGAGCAGGCCTGGCACCACTGTCTTTGGAGCGAAGAAGAACGCAAGAAGTACGAGGTACCTTGGTGGCGTCGCAGTTTCCTACGCTGGCGTACCTGGCGCTGTCCAGAAGCCGGATTAGAATATCTGCGTTGGGCTGCGAACCTTAAAATGGACGACAGCATGGGCCTGGCGCCCGGTGACGACGGATGGGGAGAGCCTACTTATCAGGCCAAAGCTGCCCGAGAAATAATCGAACTCTACACCTGGTGGACCGAAGTCTATCCAAAACGTCCCGATGTACACGATGCTTCGGGTTGGACCGCCTACTGTGATATGCGCAGAACCAAAGGCTATGATTTGTTCGATATGGAAGATAAAAGTCCCGGAGAAGCAGAAATGTGTCGTGTAGCTTTAGATAAAACTCGCGAAATCGAAGAAGCTTACGAAAAAGAAGACGAAGCTATGATGATCAGACTGATTAAAGTACGCCAGAGCTTATGGACTTAAAATGAAAGTTAGTGCGTTTAGAACTTGGATAAGAGATTTATGGTATGAAAATTGCGATGAACATTTTCAATCTAACATACCTAAGTATACGCATGAAGAATATTTCCAGAAGTTTAAATGGTGGTTAAAGAGAGAATTCAAACACAAAAGAGAAGAAGATGCTAGAAAACAAAGAAGAAGAAATATATAAAAAGTACATGGCCTTCCATCAGGTCATGTTAGAAGAATACAAGGCTATCGAAATCGCTGCTATTATGACTGTACAGGCTCTAAGTTTTTATCGCACCGTTATGAGCGAAGAAGATTATCTCAAGATGGTAGATAGTATCTATGAAAATCGATTTAATGTACAAACTTTTGACGGACCATTTATACAATGAAAGCACAAACACCAGCAGAAGGAATCATGATGACCGGAGATTACGGTGATTCAAAATTTTATAAAGTAGTATGCGGGTGCGGAGAGCCGGATCATGATATAAATTTTGAAGTCGAAGCAGACGAGATCGGAGTTAATGTCAATACCTATGTAACTACAAAAACAGATTATTGGACTGAAACTGCCAAGAAACGCTTTGACATCGACAATCCTTATCTACAAGAATTAGATTGGACTGTCAAAGATATCATCAACGGTTTCGTTACCCGTGTAAAACTAACCTGGATGCTATGGACTCGAGGTTATGTTCGTTGCGAAACTACTATCGCGATGAGTGAACAGCAGGCTCTTAACTACTCAGAAACTCTTAAATCCGCAATTCAAGATGTCAAAGATTTCAAAAAGTCCTGAACGACACACCTTTCAAAAGGAAGGCTATGTCAAGCGCCAGGCAGAAAAAGGTGAACCCGTCAACGATGATTATCTCGATATGTTTGCCAAAATAATCGAAGATGACAAACACAAGTTCGAGGATCCGCAGAGTAGAACCAACAATATGGAGTACGATCTGCTGACCACTGATTGGATTTTGGAGAAAGTTCGTGCTGACGATGCCTATGCCCAAAATTTATATGCGGCTATGTGCAACAACGGTTTCATTAAATTGGAAGTGATTCCTGTGCTCAAAGGCGAAGAATGGTCGTGCTCTTGGCGCTATGCCGGCGGCATAATCGCAGATATGCGACAGCAAGGTGACTACATTGATTGGTACTGTAGTGGTATACGAAATGTATCACCTGATGAAGAAGAAAACAAATCGTGGGACAGTAGACAGTATGTAGCAGAAGGCTGTATAACCGACGAGATCCGGACAGATCTCCAGCGTCTTGGTTGGGCAGTGGCGCCTGATGGAGATTGGCAAAACTTTATATAACTAATAGGAGAAAAGTAAACCAAAATGACCTGGGAACTTTATGAGGTCTGGTCCGACGTTGACGGACACGAAGAACTGGTAGATACTACCAAAAGCAGAAAAGAAGCACAGGCACTAGCCAAAAAGACCCTCAACGAGGGTGCGTACGAAGTTTGGATCTGTAGAGAAACCGGCGACGGCGACTACGAAGAAATTGAGCGGTTGACAGTATGATAGATTGGTGCTATAATAATTACATACAGTCAATTCATAGGAGCAATTGAATGGCCAAGGCAGCAACCAAAACTCGTGTATCCAAAAAGCACGTTGCAGAGCATCGTTCAAAATCACAGAGAGATCTAAGTCCGAAGTGGGACGGTCACGAAACTATGATCACTAGTGAGTTTTATCGACACTTCCGCCATTCTATGGATTACTATCGTCTAGAGTTCAATGGACGCGATCTCAAGCCCAAAGTCATCAATTGGATGGGCGAAAACGGTTATACCAAAGAACAGATCAAAGCGTTCAAGGACACCAAAGACTTCCGTTGCAATACCACAATGGGTTCTATCGCTGCAAATCTGTTGAGAGGCATGCCTGCTGTTCGTGTAGACTTCAATGAAGGTCGTAATACTGCACAATGGTTAGGTGCGCAGATTGCCAAGGTCATCGAAGAAGGTAAAAATGACTATGAGCCAGAAATTAATGAGGAAAAAATTACTGCGCCCGTAGTTTCTATTCAAGATCGTGTCCGCGAAGCTACATTCGCAATGACCGAAGAAATTGAAGAATCATTGGAAAGTTTTTCAAAGAATCCAGAAGATTTTGATCCCAAAACTTATAAGATTCTCAATTTGCTCAAAGGTAAACAGGCCAAGGCTGCTCACGCTCGTATTATCAAAGATTATTATCATCGGCAGTATAACGAATATGTCGAACTACAAGAAAGCAAGTGCGAGCAACTTAAAGAAGCCTACAGTCATCTAAGTAAAGCACAGGTCAAAAAAATCGTTGCATTCTATCAAGACATTCTAGGTGCCTGCGATATGCTGATGCAGGAAGCCAAGGTTAATCGTAAACCTCGTGCTAAGAAAGCCAAGCCCGTAGAGAAAATTGTCGAAAAGGTCAAATACATGAAGCAGGACGAAAAGCTCAAGTTGGTTTCTATCAGCCCTGCAGATATTATAGGTAGCAAAGAGCTATGGATTTTTAATACCAAAACTCGTAAATTGGGCAAATATGTTGCCGGAGAGTTCAACGATCTTGGTGTAAAGGGTACCAGCATTACAGGTTTTGATGAGATCAAATCTGTACAGAAGACCCTACGTAAGCCAGAAGAACAGCTCAAAGAGTTCAAAGCCTCTGGTAAAGTAGCCCTACGCAAGTTCCTAGAGGACATTAAAGCAGTAGATATCAAGCTCAACGGCCGTATGAACGAGGATACTATCCTACTCAAAGTACAATAACAAAGTAAATACGCAGGTAAAAGCAGGCTCCGGCCTGTTTTTTTTTGCATTGATAAATACAATAATATATGCAATCTTGTATTATTTCGATTGTGAAAAAATGGAAACACATAAATGCCTAATCAACAATCTATAGATAACCTGTTAACTTCGTTTAGAGAAGTTTTAGAATCTGGCAAAGATGTCAATGTAGCGGAGGTGCCGTTTATCATTATAAAAGGTGATATTGATGGCAAGGGCATTCTTTGGTCAGGACAAGGACATAATAAACAATTTTTGTTTGCTTCTAAACCAGATAGATTTTTCGTATCTGAAAATATTGATTTAGCCAAAGGCAAAAATATATCAGTCAATAATATAAAACTGCTGGATGAAAAAGAACTAGGCGCTACTGTTACCAAAAGTAATTTACGTGAAGTTGGTCATCTTAAAGGATTGATTGTAGATGGTAGCATGAGAATTGATCAGTATATAGTTTATGATAGTAATACCAATAGGTTAGGTATAGGAATTGAAAATCCTAATGCTGCTCTCAGCATTGCTGAGGACGGAGTGGAAATAATCCTAGGCACAACAAATGGAGTAAAGGGATTTGTTGGTACATTTGCCAGTCATAACCTAGATATCGTAACTGATAACACTCCAAGGATTTCTATCGAAGCTGGCGGTAATATTACACTAGGTAGCAATGTTAATAAAGTAACTTTGCTAGGAACATTAGGAATTAATGTTAACAATCCCGATCCGCGAGCTGCATTACATGTAAATGGATCAATTAAATTTAATAACAAAATACATCTCAGCGATAATAATTTTCCAACTTCCGGTCATTATACTGTTGGAGATATCGTCTGGAACAATCAACCAGCCGCTGGCAGATTCGTAGGTTGGGTATGTGTGGTTGAAGGAAGTCCTGGTCTTTGGAACGGATTCGGAAGAATTGAATAATGCCTCGAGCTGTGGTACTCGGAAACGGCGAAAGCCGTAGAGACATAGACCTAAGCTCATTAATCGCAGACACACTGATTGGCTGCAACGCCATTCACAGAGATATCACCGTTGATCACTTGATCTGCTGTGATAGGCGAATGGCCGATGAAGCTGTTGAAAATTCCCAGACCAAAAACACGCTGATCTATGTGAGACCTTCATGGTTCCATTATTTCAGAAAGATACGCAAACACAAAAATATCAAGACTGTGCCAGAACTGCCGTACCAAGGAGAATACAAAAAGGACGATCCCGATCATTGGGGCAGTGGTGGATTCGCTGTGTTGTTGGCCGCAGCATTGGAATACTCTGAGATAGAACTTATCGGGTTTGATCTGTATCCTATTAATTCTGCAGTGAACAACATCTACAAGGGAACCAAAAATTATGCGCAGTCTGGATCGCAGGCCATAGATTACAGTTATTGGGTCTATCAGATCAATCGGGTGTTCATGCATCATCCCGATCAAAAATTCATAATCAGAAATCACAGAGATTGGCAGATGCCTCGAGAATGGCAGAAAAATAACGTAGAATTTGTTGCGGTATAAATACCTTGGCTGTATAATAAACTATACACACAGGCACAGCGGACTTTTACGTCATTCATCCCGCTTTAAAAACTCTGCATGTCGTCAAACTTACTCGCTTTATGCATAGGAGGCAAGAGATGGCGAAATATCTTTCAACGAAAACCTACGGCAACGATAGAGGTCTGTCATGCTGCTTTAGACAATGGCGTGCCACACACAGCCATTGCTCATTATTACATGGATACTCAATCGGAATAAGATTGATTTTTGAATGTGATACTCTAGACGAAAAGAATTGGGGCATGGACTTTGGTGGCCTCAAAGACTTTAAAGACTGGGCCGATCACATGTTTGATCACACTACTGTGATCGCTGAAGATGATCCTTTACTAGATCGTTTCAAAGAGATGAGTGGATGGAGTTCATACCCAGAACACGATGGTAGTCCAGAACGTGTACAAGTAGAACCATATCGCAGATCTGGTGTTTGTGATCTACGTGTTGTGCCGGGAGTAGGCTGCGAAATGTTTGCTAAATTGTGCTATGACAAGATGGATTGGTTGTTGAAGAACGGTAACCATCGTTATCCGCTGAATCCAACAGTGCGTATAAAATCTGTAGAAGTATTTGAACACGCAGGCAATTCTGCCACATACGAAGGCGACATTACTATTATACGTGAGTGTTGAATGAATAGTTTTGAACGTATATGGGCCCGGGCGACCGGGCACCTAATGGGGCAAACAGATGACGATCGTCCTGATGTTCCTATTCTTACTGTCCGCGAAGCAAGAATAGCACTGTTCTTAAAAACTTTTTGGGTCATCATCCACGTTATCACCTGCCTGTTTATTATTGCCAACGTCATTAGGCATTGGTAAATAGTTTTTATGCGTACATTTGCTATCAATAGAATCGTTGCCAGCAACGAAAATAAAATATTCCTAATCGCTGGCCCCTGCCAGATAGAAAGCCAAACACATGCAGCACAGACTGCTGGTGCTATAAAAGAAATCTGCGATGATCTAGATATCGATTTAGTCTATAAAAGCAGCTTCGACAAAGCCAATAGATCTAGTTTAGGCACCCAACGCGGTATTGGCATCGACGAGGGTTTGAAAATTCTCAACAGTATCAAACATGAATTCGGTGTACCTGTGCTTACCGACATACATGAAAGCTATCAGGCACAGTTGGTCTCAGATGCAGGTATAGATGTTATACAGATTCCTGCATTTTTATGTAGACAGACTGATTTATTACTAGCGGCAGGAGCTACCGGATGTGCAATCAATATTAAAAAAGGTCAGTTCCTTGCTCCTCACGATATAAAAAATGTTGCGGCGAAGATTGCGTCAACAGGCAATGAACGCATTATGTTATGCGAAAGAGGATACACCCATGGATATAATAATCTTGTTGTGGATATGCGCAGCTTACCTATTATGGCTAGCACCGGCTATCCTGTTATTATGGATGCGACTCACTCGGTCCAAGCGCCTGGAGGATTGGGAGACCGATCATCCGGAGACCGTACAATGGTACCGTACTTGGCACGGGCCGCTGTAGCCACCGGCTGTGTTGCTGGCGTATTTATGGAAGTGCATGAGGATCCAGATAATGCGCCCAGCGATGGACCTAATATGATTCCATTAAATCAGTTAAAGCAGTTATTAAAAGACTTGGTGGCCATAGATGGAATTGTCAAAAGAAGAACGTAAAAGGATCAAGCGCGAAGCCAAAGCCAGAAAGGCCGCACAGCAGTATGCAGCCATAGTGGCTGATCTCGATCCTAATACCAAGATCACTATCCTGTGTGTGAGATTCGGCAACAAATACGGACGTGAATACGTAGAAAGACTACGCAACATGATAGCAAGGCATATCACTATTCCTTATGAACTGGTATGTCTTACAGATGACCAACATCCCATAGAGAATGTTCGCAGTATCGTACAACCCAATGCCAACTATCCCAGAGGTTGGTGGCACAAGGTTCATATGTTTGATCCTGATCTACCCTTGAGGGGTCGAGTATTATATTTCGATCTAGATGTGGTTATCCATGCTAACATAGACAAACTCACGGTATATTGTCCCGGACAATTCGTAGGCATACATGATTTCAATAGAAAATTCTATGCTTCATGGCGATATCTCAATAGTTCTGTAATGGCCTGGGAACACGGCACACAGACACATATCTGGACTCAGTTCCAAACCAATCCTAGAGATGCACAGCGATTGCAGGGAGATCAGGATTGGATCTGGAAACTGTGTCAGAATTCAATCAAATTTTGGCCTAGAGAATGGATCCAAAGTTACAAATGGGAAATCCGAAATCGCAGTGAACTCACCATGAACAACGGCAAACGCACATTCGCCACTGTTCGCAACGACGTTATCCCGGACCCAGAATGCTCAGTGGCGGTGTTTCACGGCGATCCGAATCCCTGTACGGTACAGGATAAGTTTGTGGTTGACAACTGGTGCTGATGATATTATACTTGTAGTATGAACACTACACACAAACGTATAGGCTTTGCCTGCAAATGGATCAATGATCCTTCCGAAGTTAACGGAATGAAAATAAACGCTCGCGATCGCGACTTAAATACAGGCTCAACCACAGTTAGATGGTTGCGTGAACATCCCCAAGAAGCAGAACAGCGGCTTTGGGATTTGATGGAGCGAAACATAGAAGCCTGCTACAAATTAGTCAGCAGGGTAGGAACACTAGATGAAGATCTTAGAATGGTACGACTCAGTAGTGATATATTGCCTGTATACACTGAGCCTAGTTGGAAGTGGTTTTGGCGGCAGCCCGATGTTCGGAACTATGCCGAAAGAAATTTTAACCGAGTGGGTGAACTGGCCCGTGAGAATCGTGTTCGGCTTAGTTTCCATCCTGGTCAGTTCACTGTGCTGGCTAGCGATAATCCAGGTATTGTCGATCGCTCAATAGAAGAATTTGAGTATCATGTAGACATGGCTCGTTGGATGGGCTATGGCAAAACGTTCCAAGATTTCAAGATCAACGTCCACATCGCAGGTAGACTGGGACCAGATGGCATACGTGCTGCGCTGGCTCGCATGACCCCCGAAGCTCGCAATACATTGACAATCGAAAACGACGAGATGACCTGGGGCTTAGAAGACAGCCTTGAGCTAGTCAATGACTGCGCACTTGTACTAGACATTCATCATCATTGGATTAAAACTGGAGAATATATTGAACCGACTGACGACCGTGTTAAAAGGGTTATTGATAGCTGGCGTGGTGTTCGGCCTGTCATACATTATAGTGTTTCACGGGAAGACTGTCTTGTTGGGCATCCCGGACACATCCGCCCCGATCTTTCGACCCTCTTAGAACAGGGTTACAAGAAAGCTAAACTCAGAGCGCACAGTGAGTTTTATTGGAATTCTGCGGTCAATGCATGGGCACTGACTTTCAGAAATCAGTTCGACATCATGTGCGAATCAAAAGCAAAAAATCTTGCTTCGTTAGCGTTATACGAACAGGCTAAAAAGATTACTGTTGAGCCGCTGGTTTGCGACCGCGAGTTGTTGCTTTCTTAGCAGCTGCCTTGGCTTTTGTAGCTACTTTTTTAACTTCTGTTTTAGCCTTGTCAACAACCACCGCAGCGTCTTTAGCATCTACTATCCCGTCCTTGTTTATATCGGCAGCAGCTTTGACACCTTCTACCACATTTTGAACAGAAGTTTTAGCATCAGCAAGATCTACCTTACCGTCATTGTTTACATCAAGAGTCTTAGAACTTCTGTTGAAATACACAAGAGCACCGATAACAACTACGACTGCAATCGCTAATAACATTTCCATAATGAATTCTCCTTGGAGTTGTATTTAGTACTTGCTCACAGGCAAAGTGGTACTAGCGGGCATATCCCAGATTTTTTTCTGCTCTACTCCTATTCGTTGAGCAAATCTTTTAGCGTCACACTCTGTACAGCAATGAAAATAATTGTTGCTGAGACGCTTCTTATCCATGTGTTTGAGATCACGGGTAAACTCTCTGTCACAGCTGTCGCATCTCAAAATCACTGCGATTTTGTTTCTCACATATTCATGCCGATGACCTAGTTTACTGAGTCTAACATAATGATTCTTTTGGATTTCTGTTTTGATAAACATCGTGTATTTACATTAGGCTTATAGAACTTTGGGCTAAATACACTCAGCAACTGCTAATCCTAGGAAAAACTATGGCAAGAAAGACAATTGATATCGGTGCTATTGGCAATGATGGTACCGGTGATAGCATAAGAGATTCATTCAGAAAAGTCAACGACAACTTCCGTGAACTTTATAGTTCTCTAGGGCTAGGTGAAAACCTCACTTTTATCGGCCTAGATGACACTCCGGAAACATATGTAGGTCAGAATGATCCTGTTACCGGATCCACTCCATTAGTTACTGTTAACAACACAGAATCCGGATTGTCGTTCAAGCGATTGGTCGCAGGTGCAGGAGTCAGCATAGACTTTACCACCAATCCCAACGAAATCACTATCAACAGCGAATTTTCAGAAATAGTAGCTGATCCTACTCCTCAGTTAGGCGGTGACCTATCCATGAGGTCAGGCGGAAATCAATACAGAATTATCGATGCTGGAACAACAATATCTCCGTTAAGTCCCATCTACAAACATGAATTGGTTAACAAAAATTATGCAGATTCAAAGATATCTCGAGCAGGGGTTTCTGCTATTAACCCAGAAACAGGACTGGTAGACGGTTCTTTTGGTACTATGAGTGGTCCGCTGATACTATCACGCAGTCCCGAACCCGACGACGACGAACTTTACGGTGGATTAATCGCAGCCACTAAAGAATACGTTGATTCATCTGCATTTGGTAGTACAGTGAATCTTTATGTGGCTCTCAGCGGTGCTGATGATAGACCCGGTGTATCCAAAGCTCTACAGGGACGAGCGTTGGCCTATGCTTATCGAACATTAGAAGCTGCATTAAAACGTGCAGAAGAATTGGTTCTAGAGGGTCCGGCAGAAATCGGACCTTATAAAAAGATATTAACATTTAATAATGGTATAGGCACATGTACGTTGGATGGTATCGGCGAAGCTCCCGGATCGGGTTCGGGGTTTTCTGGTATACTAAGAATGAGTATAGACACTGCCGAACTCAACGGAGTAGGAACTAACTATTTTCCAGGTGATATACTATCAGTAGTTGGTGGTACCGGCACTGGTACGGCCACAATACAGGTGTTAACAACTCTCACAACACCAGGTGCCATATCTACATTTAGAATAATATCTACCGGAATATACACCGCTCTACCTGGAACAACTGCGGTATCTACTGTCATTTCAACATCTGCAGCACCTGTGGGCATTGGTGCTATTGGTACTGGGGCATCGTTTGATCTAACCTACAAGGTAGCCTCAGTCTCTATCGCTCCTGGTGGTGGTGGCACAGGCTACGGTCTAGTATCTGTGCGTATTACAGGTGGTGGTGGCAGTGGTGCATTTGGTACTGCTGTGGTTGCCGGTGGGGTAATCACAAGTATCACTATCACTGATAAAGGATCAGGTTTTACTTCCTTGCCAACTCTGCTGGTGAATCTGCCTCGATTTAGGATTCGAACAGATGGATACCGAACTGATTTCACCGGAGACGTTTTAACTAATACTCCCGAAGCTATACGTGGTCGAGACATTCGTGAAGGTCTGTTTCTTCGAGGAGAAACTTCTGGCGCCTTGGCGCAGATATTATCACACACAGGTGCCTTAGACAGCGATGGCAATGAAATATTCGACGTTGACATAAAATTTGGTAACTTTGTAACTGATGAAGTTATATCCTACGGTGACATCAGTAAAAGTATTCAGATCTCTATCTTGGTAGAAAGCGGAGAATACTATGAAAACTATCCGTTAAAGGTCCCACAAAACTGTTCTATTGTTGGTGATGAATTTCGTAGAGTGGTTTTCAGACCATTGCCAGGCATAAGTTCAAGCCCTTGGGCGTTCCAGAAATTCCGTAGAGATCTAGCCATAGATGGGTTAACTACTGCTACGAAACTCTATGCCTATCATTATCTTTCAGATACTGATGCACCGGTGTATCCGCCTATTAATAATCCCGGAAACTACGACTCCGCTGCAACACTATTAGATTTAAACAGATCATTTATACAAAACGAAATCACTGCTTGGATCAACAACAATATTGATGTAGCTGGCGTCGGTTCAATCTGGTACAATTTTGAATATCTAGAATCTAAATGTCAACGCGATATCGGATTAATTGTAGATGCTATTGTGTTTGACCTCAAGTATGGAGAATATAATCGCACAGTCAGTGCTGCACTGAAATATTATCAAGGTGCTAGTGCTCTGTATGCTATTACTGTACAGCTAGAACAATATCAGGAAGTATTGGTTAAACTCAACCAATTGATGCAGAGTATTATAGATAATACTGAGATTACCCCAGTTTATAACAATACGTTCCCACAGATCATAGATCAAGCATTTGTTGCAGAAGTGGGCGCGGACAGTGTTGTTTCTAGCCTTATCACTGCTATTGATGATATCATTGATGAAAGTGGACCCGGATTTGGCAGCGTAAATCAACCCAAAAACAACGAAGAGATGGATGTGTTCTTAGCCAATGATTCTGTGCGCTGGCAGGCTATTACCGCACAAGGACATGGCGGATTCATGGCTGTTTTAGATCCTACAGGTCAGGTATTGGCCAAGTCGCCATACTTCCAAGAATGTGCTTCATTCTCAAGAAGCAAAGATCGCCAAGTATTTGCAGGTGGTATGTTTGTAGACGGATTTGCTGGCAATCTTCAGTTCCGACATAACACCACCAGTGGTGATTTTCTTACTCTCGGGGTCACAGGATTATCAAGATTTCCTCAACTACCTTGTTCATTCTTGGTAGACGATTCAGTGTTCCGTATAAACTATGTTAGAGATTTTGTGTACAATCCCGCTGGATCTTCGGCTAATCTTGTATTAGACGACACAAATCCATTTACTCGTGCACCAGGCACACAGACCTGCACCATTAGCTTTGCATCACCTGCAGTAATTACCAGAGCAGACCATAGACTGCAACCTGGCGCTACTGTGGTGTTTAGTACCACAGGCACACTGCCTAGTGGGATAGTTGCTGGTCAGGAATATTTTGTAGCTGAAGATGGCCTTGCTAATAACACCTTCAATATTGTTGCCATATTTGGTTCAACTGTTAAAGTAATCACAACTAGTGCAGGCTCAGGAGTTCACAGCTATCAAAGACTCTATGAGATACTAATGCCAGGCAATAGGTCATTGCTGTGTAACGACTTCACACAGATCAACGATCTAGGCTATGGTATTTTAGCTACAAATGGAGGATTGGTAGAAGCAGTTAGTATGTTTACCTACTACTGTCATATCAGTTACTATGCTCTTAACGGTGCGCAGGTTAGATCTGTAGGAGGGTCAAGTGCCCATGGTACATATGCCCTGGTAGCAGAAGGATTTGATCCTTTAGAAGTACCAACTCCTACCAGTGTTTTTGAAGATTTTGCACAGAAGGTAAAATGTTATTTTCCAACAGCCACATATGAAAATACTGTAGGTGGACTTTTCATATATGTCTACGGCTATGACTATGTGCCGTTGAATAGTTCAGAACTAGAAATAGATCACAGCGGAGTTATCTTTAGATATCCTATTACCAGCGTCACCCAAGAAGATAGTTTCCCTGCAGGTGTGGCACGTCTAAATTTATCCACAGGAGCCAGTGGAGCAGAAAGCGAAGGTCTATTTGCTGTAGTACCCGACAACACCGTGATGACCCTGAGAAATAATGGACAGATTATACTTACCGGTGGTCTTGAAGATGTAGCTGTACGTCCGTCAACTGGTCTGAAACTGCGTGAAACCGGCGACACCGTATATCGTGTACTGCAGTTTACTTCCATGGAGGACGCCAACGGGCCTTATCCAGTTAGTATTACTAATGCATCTCCTGCAGTGATAAAAATACTGCTCACCGTGACAGACATTGTAGATGATCTTGTTACTACTCAGCAGAATCACAAACTAAAACTAGGTGATAAGTTCATACCAACTTCTACTGCCAATGGATTTGTCAGCGGTACCACGTATTATGTGATTTCAGTTCCAGAAGCTAATCAGTTCACTGTCAGTGCTTCGTTAGGTGGTAGCACACATACCCTTGTTAACGGTAGCGGATTAACCATACAGGGTGCAAAGACACACAAGCTGCTGGAAAACTACACCATAAGTTTTCTAGCCACAGCTACATTCACAGCGACTATAAGTGGAACTACCCTGACCATTGTGAGTCTAACCGCAGGCACTGTGGCTGCTGGTATGACCCTCACAGGTGTTGGTATCACTGCCGGTACTACTATAAGCAGCGGGTCTGGCTCAACCTGGACCATTAACAACAGTCATACCATAGCATCACCGTTGGCTATGACATTAACTGGTGCACTACCTACTGGTATCACTGCAGAAACAACATATTTTGTTTTGCCAGATGGTCTAACAGATACAGAATTTAGAATCGGTCTTACTAAAAACGGAGTTGAAATCAATACCAGCTCTGCAGGCACGGGTACTTTCACGCTGAACCACGTAGGATTGACCAAGACTAATCTTAGAGAAAATTATGACTATGTAGAACTAACCCTCAATGTACCAGGTGACACAGCTATCTATAATCTAGTGGCTACAAATACCACTGTGACTACAGATTTAATCACCCTCAGCACTATCAGTTACCAGGTTAAACCAGGTATGCCTGTGGTGTTTTCGGGAACTACATTTGGCGGTATCACAGCTAGCACCACATACTATGTGAGGTCGAGTCCATTTAGTGCCAACATTCCAATTGCCACAGTAGAGAGAGCTGGCACTGCTGCTACTATTGTGACATCAGTGAATCACGGATTGGCCTCAGGTCAAACGGTGAACATTAATACTACTGGTACTGCATTAGATTCAGACAACGCAGTAGTGATTACTGTGACCAATGCCACTACCTTTACCTATACCTCAGGAGTCAGTGGAACCATCACTGTGGTTGCTGCTGCTGCAGGGCGTGTGGTTTCGGATTCTAAGATCACTGTCAGCGCCACCCAGGGTGGTGCCGCAGTTACCCTAAGCACAGCTTCAGGAACAATGACTGCTGTGGCTGGAGGAACACTGCCTGCTACAATTAGTGTAGCATCACCAGCTGTGATTACTGTGACCTCACATGGATTGGTTGCAGGAGATGTGATAAAATTTAGCACCAACGGTACACTTCCCGGAGGAATAGTCACAGGCAATAATTATCATGTAATATCCACTGGGCTTGGCGCAAACTCATTTAGAATCAGCCTTGCACCAGGTGGCTCTGCTGTTGATACGACTGGCACACAGACCGGCACACACACCGTTACTAGAGTATTCGGTAGAGCTGGAGATACACAATTCCCAATCGTAGCGGTGCCGGATCAGAATATCAGCAGAATGGTTGGATCTAAAGTAATGTTCAAAGGTGAGGAATACATAGTCTCACAGTATGATACATTAGCAGTGACCAATACTACTTTTGCAAGAGTATATTTGAATAGACCATTAGTAGATAGTTTGATAGCATATCAGACTAGTTATACTGCCAAAGCGGCGGTGCCTATAAGATCAAATGGTGCTCTAGGTAACTTAACTATACGTATTTCTTTGACTCGCGTAACAGGCCACGATCTACTAGAGATAGGTACGGGATCATATGCAGACACCAACTATCCCAAAGAAATCTACGGCCCAAGTGTTAACAGTCTCAATCCAGACACTGAAGTAGAAGAACGAGATGTAGGTCGTGTGTTTTATGTTACCACTGATCAATTTGGTAACTTCTCTGTCGGACCATTCTTCAGAGTAGATCAGGGAACAGGAACAGTTACATTTGCAGCTAGTATTGCACTGAGTAACTTAGATGGTATTGGTTTCAAACGTGGTGTACCTGTCAGTGAATTTTCAACTGATTCGGGATTCACTGACAACGCCACAGATACTGTGCCTACAGAAAACGCCACACGTATCTATATCGAACGTAGATTAGGCATGCAACACGACGGATCAGCGGTAATTAGCACACAGTTAATTCCTTCGGTGACAGGTGGTTTCATGGCTCTTAATGGCACCTTGGCCATGAAGGGAACCATGCAGATGGCCGATAATTTAATCGTAGGTCTCGCAGATCCCGTATCGCCGCAAGATGCTGTAAATCTACGCAGCTTGACAACAAGTAATTTACAAGACCTTACTGTAACTAATGCTAAGGCAGGAGATGCTCTAGTATTCACTGGTTCAGGTGATGCTGCTATAAATGCCAGCGTAATTGGTGATATTACTTTTGAGCTTACAACAGGAGTGGATTCTGCACTAAATCAGATCAATGCACAGATTGTGGCAGGTTCGATCATTAATAGTGATATCAATGCTGCTGCTGCTATCGCATACAGTAAATTGAATCTTGCAACCAGCATTGTAAACGCAGACATAAATGCTGCCGCTGCTATCGCATACAGTAAATTGAATCTTGCAACCAGCATTGTAAACACAGACATAAATGCTGCTGCTGCTATTGCTGTAAGCAAGTTAGAAACACTGGCTCCAGATACTTTAGTAGGTAATTCGTCAGTGACTGCTTCTACGCCTAGCGCAGTAGCATTTTCAACTGTGGTAGACGAAGGCGGATCCATAAAGAAAACGCAGTATTCTAGTGTGGGGTTTCTCAAACGAGTTAGTGGTGTCAGCAGTGCCGCAGATGGTAACTATAGTATAATTAACTCTTCAGCAGGATCATCTAGCAGTGTTGGAGCATCGGAGCTCATAGCCAGAGACTCAAATGGAGACTTTGGTGGTCGAACCATAGACGTACAGAGTATTAAGATTGATACCAACTTGTCCGTAGATACAGATGTAGTCGGAGGTTCCGGTGGATATATTAGGTATTATGGTTATAATACCGTGGGCGGAATCTTAATACAGAGTGATACTGCGATAGCGGCTAATAACAAAATTGCATATTGGAATGACGCACACGAGTTCAAAAACAAAACAGGAGCAGCAAACGCACCTATCACTGCGGTTGGTGCCATAACCTCTACCGGCACAGGAACCTTTACAGGAATACAGTGTACGTCAATAACCACTGGTGGTAACACCACCAGTGGTACAATAACAGGACGATGGACACTAACTGGAACTTCACCTAACGAATCAAGATTGCAGGCCACTTACTCCGCTGACCTTGCAGAAAACTACGAAGGCGACAAGGAATACGAAGTAGGAACGGTTCTTGTATTTGGTGGTGATAAAGAAGTAACAACCACAAACATAAAAGGTGATACTCGCGTAGCAGGTGTTGTCTCAAACACCGCAGCCTACACCATGTTTGAAGCCTGTCCGGGATTGAAAAATCTCATGGCACTACAGGGGCGTGTGCCCTGTAAAGTGGTTGGTAAGATCCGCAAAGGAGATATACTAATCACTTCAGGAATAGCAGGTGTGGCAGTGGCTGCCAGCGGAGATATCCAAGTAGGTACAGTGGTAGGTAAAGCAATCAAAGACTACGATTCGGATCATATTGGATTAGTCGAAATAGCAGTAGGGAGAACATAATGGCAGCAACATTTTTAGGGTCTATCACAGGAACTACCCTTACTGTAACTTCGTTGGTATCAGGTACGATCACAGTAGGAAACGCTCTGTATGGTACTGGAGTATTACAAGGTACTTTTATCGTTTCTGGATCAGGCAGCGCATGGACTGTGAATTTATCACAGACTGTGGTTTCAGATGGCAGTAGTTTGATCACAGCCACTGCATTTAATAACAACATATCTCCAGGAGCACCTCCATTGTTATGGAGTGACGTTAATGAAGCGTTTACACTGATCAATGAAAATTTTGATGTTATAATCGCTACTATAGGTGGCGGAAGCGGTCTTACACCTATAAACTTTGAAACTCTCGATACTGATCTTCGTCCAACCACAGATAATCTACGCAGTCTTGGTAGTGTTACAAATCGTTGGAAGTCAGTTTATACCAACGAACATACTTTAGTTGATCCATTAAACGGGGTATTTCTAGGAAATGCACAGATCAAAGGTATCGGGCTAACAGTTAATCTTCCAGCCAATTCTACTATAGGAGGAGATCCCATAACCGGTGTCGGTACTAGCTTAATTATAGATCCTGATAAAACGTTTTTTAAAACCATTGAGGTAGATGCAGGCAACAGTGTGGTGGCAACAGAATTTGGTGATACACTAAATCTTGTTAGTGGTAGCGGTGTCAACATGCTGGTAAGCTCAGGTGCAGACTCAATCACTATATCAAACACAGGCATACTGAGTATAACAGCCGGTCTAGGTGCTACTGTGGCCACAGCTAGTGGAGTTGCTACAATAACCAATGCGGGCGTGCGCAGTCTACAAAGTACCACAGCATTGCCCTCAGGAAGAACTACAGGTGCTGGTATTAATATATCTGGATCAGTTGGTGATAATCTAAGAATTACAAATGCAGGTGTGATTAGTATATCGTCGGGTGTGGGTATCACTGTGAGTGCAGATACTGCAACAGGTGATGTCACTATCACAAATTCAGCTCCGGCGGTCAATGCATTCACTCAGATTGAAGTCAATGGTGATTCAGCAAATAGACTGCAGGCAGATGCAGTCAGTGACGTATTAAACATCACCAGCGATGCAACCATCACCCTGACAAAAACACCAGGCACTGATACTTTAAACATCGCTGTGAATCCAGTGTTTGACCTACGAGGTTCAGTGTTCGCTGATGATTCTACTGTGATGGTAGATGCTGTGGCTGGTGTGTTACGAGGTAACTTCATTGGTTCGGTATTTGCAGATAATAGTTCGCAGATCATAGATGGCAACACTGCCACAGTGTATGGAAACATAGAAGCCACAACCCTGAGAACCGCAGAAGGTTCCATAGCATTAGGCAGCACTGCTGGACAGACCAATCAAGGCGTAAACACTATATCTATAGGATCAGCAGCAGGTCAGACTGATCAAGGTATCAGTGCTGTGG
>Ga0172373_10000679_pt1 | contig 56018 bp, 43 predicted proteins | sample Lak10m_2_FD_114546 | JGI IMG/M metagenome (GOLD analysis project Ga0172373, IMG submission 114546) | Freshwater microbial communities from Kabuno Bay, South-Kivu, Congo - kab_092012_10m | ecosystem: Environmental > Aquatic > Freshwater > Lake | place: Democratic Republic of the Congo... | reverse complement strand
GTTGAGCCAAAGCACTTTGTAAGGTACTGGCCACCACCGTTTGACTCGCATCCAATAGCCTCATATTCCACGTTGCAATATCCGATTCAGTATCGGTAAATGTGGCTGTAATCACGGGTTGAGCCGCTATAAAATCTCCACTTAAAAGGGTTTTCCCGTTTGTTTTAATGGCGGTTACCTCTGGTGGAGTACTGTCTATCGAAAAAGTGTCTAAACTGGCCGCACTTAAGCCTTTGTTTTCTTTTTTGTCTTTTTTCTTATCTTCTTTATCTGAACTGGCTACGGCGTTAGTTGTTGGGGCTTGCACAACAACCGTTTCTATTAAATCGGGTAAATCTTCCCAATCTTCTTTGGGGGCTTTGTCCAATTTTGCCAAACTCACTTGGGTGTCATCTTCGCCATGGGTGGCCATATTGTGACGCTTTACCACCACACCTCTACCTGTAATTTTAATTTTGCGCTTTTCGGGTTGTTCCAGCAGGTCGTTAGCTTCAGCCAACACGTTATAGGTAGGGCTTTCTACGTCTTTACGTCGTAAGCGATTGCCTTTTGAAAGCTCATCTTTTACCCATTGTTTGTAGCGTTTGTCTTTAAACGCAGTAGGTAACTTAGCTTCCATATCGGCGGCTTCATCGGCCTCACTGGTGTATTGTTTGACCTCGATTTTGGGCAAAGGCTTCTTTTTAACATAGGTTTTGTACCGAGTATCTTTTAAATGAGGCGGCAACACCGTGTCGCCGTCTAAATTTTGTACCGATCCAATTGAATTGTTTTGACTAGGGGTTTGTGCCGAAATGAAGGTACTGAGCACACATAAAATACAAGTAACTAGTACCAAAAATGATGAATAGGTCATAGGTCCCTCCTTTTAAATAGTTAATCAAGACAATAAGATAATTTGCGATACATTTATTGTCAACAACTATTTTTATAACGTACCTATAAAATCCTACCCTTCACTACAAACCACCCTATGTATTCTTGGTTGCCTTTTGATCCTTTCAAAGGAGAAGGGATCAGATTTTTTAAAGTTAAAAGAGGCGATAACCCATCCACTACGCGCTGAACAATGTCTTTTTGCAATTGTTCATCTCTGATAATTCCACCACTTCCAATTTCATGGGGTTCAGCCTCAAATTGAGGTTTAATTAAAATCAAAAATTGAACAGGAGTTTGTAGCCAACTCAATACATTTGGAATCACCTTTAAAACACTAATAAAGGACACATCCATCACAACCCAAGATACGGCCTCTAACCAAGGTTTTTGTTCTATAGATAAATGGTTCAACAAATCATCTTTACTTAAATGTCTGGCATTCACCCGTTCTATTACAGCTACTTGTACCGATTGCCGCAGTTTAAAATCCACAATACCGTAACCTACATCTACACCTATTACCGCCTTTGCCCCGTGCTGAAGCACACAATCGGTAAAGCCGCCGGTAGATAATCCCACATCTAAAACCGTAGCATTTGTAAAATCAAGAGCCCAAGCCTTAATAGCACCTTCTAATTTTTCGCCTCCACGGCTTACATATTTGGCTTCTTTTTGCTTCGAATGAACAACATCTGTTGCTTTAACCATAGTTCCAGGCTTATCACATTTTTGACCATTTACGTATACGTTTCCAGACATAATAAAGGCCTGTGCTTTGGTTCGAGTAGGCGCAAGACCCTGCTCAACCATAAAAATATCCAACCTCATGTTGAAAGTAGCGCCTTTGGAAACCAATTCGAGGGATGATTTAAATACGCTTTAACCAAAATATCATCCCCCAACTGACTGGAGCTTAAATGAGATAAAGAAATTGAATCGTCTAAGTTATCAATATCTGTACCACTCAAAAAACCTAATGATTTTTTTCCTCCAATCAATTTTGGAGCCATACTTAAATACAATTTATCAGCCATTTTTGATTCAATTAGCGAGGTTAAAATACCTTGCCCCCCCTCTACCATCACATGCATAATACCTCGTTCAAAAAGGGCGCTTAACAAGGTATCCCAGTCAAATTGTCCGTTCAGCAAAGGTAACACAATCACCTCAACGTTAGACGGATACCCTGTTAGTGAAACTGAGCTCACAATATACACAGGAACATCTTCATTTGATTTAAATACGGTAGCGTCTTTTGGACATTTACCCCATTTATCTACAATAATTTTAGCCGGATTTTTAATAAATTCTTTTGAAGGAAGTCTCACATTTAAATGGGGGTCATCATCAATTATGGTTTGCACCCCTACCAAAAGACCTTGCACTTGATTACGAAATCGATGTACCCAACGCTGGGAAACAGCACCCGTAATATATTTACTTTTTTTGTTATGCAAAGCAATTTTTCCATCCAAACTACAGCCAATTTTTAAAGTAACAAAAGGCCGTTTTAGCACTTTATTTTTAAAAAACACCTCGTTCAATTCTAAAGCCTCGTCAAAACAAACACCTTCAATAACTTCAACCCCATTTTCTTCCAAAATATATTTTGCTGGATGGCCTTTTACCAAAGGATTCGGATCACGAATTGCATAAACTACTCGTTTAATTCCAGCCTCTAAAATAGCGTTAACACAGGGGGGGGTTTTCCCAAAATGTGTGCAGGGTTCTAGGGTAACCAGCAAGGTTGCCCCATTAGCCTGTTTTTGTGCCAAGTTTAATGCCAACACTTCAGCATGAGCTGTACCTGATGTTTGATGCACCCCAAATGAGATAACTTGTTTACCCTGCACTACAGCTGCCGCAGTAACTGGATTAGGGCTGGAGATACCCTTTTGCTTATCAGCCATTTTAATTAAACGTTTCATCAAGCGAGAATAAAATCCCATTAATTCTTTATTCATGGCAAAGCTTTGCCTTTGCTAACTATCAACTGAATGGGCTTATTCTTCTCAAGTACATTATTCTGTGATGGGGATTGAGCAATGATTTCCCCTTCCGGAACAACATCTGAAAATACATACTCCCTCACATTTAAAGTCACATCATCCGGAAGCATTTGCTTAACTCGATCAAGAGTTTTGCCAACAAAAAGTGGCACCAAATAATCGCCAGGACCTTTAGAAATGTACAAACGAACTTCTCTGTTTTCTTTGATTTCCGAACCACTTTTGGGTTTTGAATCTACTACATATCCTTTAGGTATTGAAGGATGCACTTTTTCACCCGCAACAACGACCATTAACTGAGTATCATTCAAAATTTTTTCAGCCTCTTCTAAAGACAATCCAACCACAGCTGGAACAACCGTTGAACCACTAACATGCATATACTTTAAAAAACTAATATTTCCGAAAACTATACAAAAAACAAAAAAACCAATAAGCAAACCCCACTTGAAGCGCTTCCAAAATTGTTTTTTTTTAAAATCTTTCACCGACTCTTTTAACTCGTTGTTCAATGAATCTTCGTAAGCACGGGCTACAGGCCAATACCTTGTGTCTGATTTTTCAGAATTATAAAAATCAACCAATTCTTGAAACGATTGAAAGCGAGCCTCTGGCACTTTTTCAATTGATCGAGCAATCACAAGATCCAAACGATGAGGAATTTTTGAAAAAGCTTTCTTAAAGGGTGCTGCATGTTTTAAAAATGATTTTTTTAGCTCTTCAACTTTATTTGAATATGAATAAGGCCATGAATGGCTAAACAACACATATAACAAAACACCAAAGGCATATATATCTGAACGATGATCAAACTGATGCTTTACAATAAATTCTGGAGCATAGAAAACACCGTCATCCACCACTTCACATTCATCAAATTGCTCTTTAATTAACGTAACAGAAACCAAAATAGAACCCACACAAACCTCTAATTGAGGTCCAATAAAAATATGGCTTAAATTAATAGCTCCACAAATCACTTTTTTTGATTCTAAATAAAGTAAAACCGACAAAATTTGACTTGATATTTTCCATAGTTCACTGGCTGAATGTTGTTTTTGCTTTAAAAACAATTCTAAAGGCATCAAAGCAGTAAATCTAGGATGAACCGTATAAAAACTTCCCTCTTCATAAAAAGAATCCACACAGGGCAAAATATTCGAGTGATGCAGCTCTTTCCATGTTTCTGCATTTTCTTTTAGCGACAAGATAACCGTATCATTTAAAAAATTAGACTTGTATTTCCAAATGTATAATGGCGTTTTTTGTACAACAGTTTGAGCAGTGTACAAGTACGAAAAAACATCTTCCGCCACCATCTGAAGACACTCATATTTTTTATGCAAAACAACACTCATAATTTTTCCTTCTGCAGAAAAACAAGGTTATTTTCAGCAATCGCTACAATATTGCCATTTCCAAAAGGCAAAAAGCCTTTAAAAGCCCCTTTTAACGGGCTTAAATCATAAAATGCGACATCTCTAGTACCAAGGTTAATCAATCGCATTTTTTTCTGATTTAAACGCAAAATACCAATGTAAGCATCTTGAAAAAATAAAGTTTCATCCGAATCGTAAATAAATAGAGAATCCCATGTATTGTTTTTATAAACAAAAACTTGGGCTGAATTAATTTTAAGTAAAGTGTTACCAACCCGCTTAAATTCACCCTCAAATGTCTCCTTTTTTTCAGGCGTCCCCTCTAAGCTCCAAAGTGTATTAAAAACATTTTTTTGAGTATGCAAATAGTCACCATTGTAGAACAATACTTTATCGTCAAATTTAGCGTGCAGGGTATAGGTATGAGACACAATACCCTCTAAAAGAGACCCCGACTTCAACTTATTCTTATCACGTACCCAAAATGTTTTATTAGAAAAATTAACATAAAGATCTTGAAAAACGCCTTCGTTGCTCCAAACCAATTGACCGGTAAACAAATCAAAAGCATTAATGTTTTTATCTGTTAATACAACAATAAAAGGATACCCTACTTCCAATTTTTTAACAGAATCACACTGTGTTTGCCATAACTTTGCTCCATCAAGCAAAGAATACACCGTACATTGATTGGTTTGTGAAAGTACCACTAAACAATCAAATGCGATTTGGAGATCAGTGACCTGATCCTTATCAAGGTTAATAGTCCAAACACGCTCACCTGTAGCCGTAAGTTTTACAAACGAATGAGGAAGAAAGAAACCATAAATGTGCTTTGAATACACAATAGGCTGACTACGAATAGGTACCGATAAAGGAAACGATTTAAATGAAGCAGTAACCGAATTTAAAAAAAGGAAAATAAGTACAAATAAGAAAAATAAAAAATAACGCACTTGCGTTTAAACTCGTTTTAAGACGACTTGCGCTTTTTATTAATGCCCTGCTTATTTTTTAAATTACGCCGAACATCAATTTGTTTTTCTTCTGAATGCTTTAAAAACTGAGTAATTCTATCCTCAAAGGCTGAGTTTTTTGTTTTTTTATGCATAAAAAGAGCTGGCTCTTCAGGCGCTTCAGTAGAGGGTGGTAAGGCTTTTTTTATAGACAAATCTAATTTATTTTTTTGATTTCTACCTAAAACTTTAACCTTAACTTTGTCACCCACCTGAACAACGGTTGAAATATCTTTTACATACCCATTGGCAATTTCTGAAATATGAACAAGGCCTTCTTCGCCCCCTTCATTTAATTTCACAAAAGCACCAAAGTGAACTACATTTGTCACTTCACCGTCTACAATTTGACCAATGTTTTCATCCATTTACTGTGAGTCTCCAAAAAAATAAATAATTTCTTCCGGTCTTGCAAAGTGCAATTGCTGCTTAGCTTGAAGCTCCCAATAATCAGGAGACTTTATAGCATTTTGCAAGTAGAAGTTTGTTTTTTGAATCTGTTTTTCAGTCTCCAACTCGTTTTGAAGACGCTGAAATTCAGATTTGAAGCTATTATAGCGAAAAATATTTTTTATTCCAATATAAGTAACCGAAAAGAAAATAATTCCCGTTAATACAAAAAAAGATAAATGTGTAAGCTGTTTTTTATGCTTAAACATGTATTGAATACAACGACTGCTTACCTAAAAAAGACGCTGTTTCATTAAGTTCTTCTTCAATACGTAGTAACTGATTGTATTTAGCCGTTCTGTCGGTACGACACAAAGAACCGGTTTTAATTTGTCCAGCATTGGTGGCTACAGCTAAATCGGAAATAAACGAATCTTCACTTTCACCTGAACGATGAGATACCACCGCCGTGTATCCAGCTCGTTTGGCCATTTCTATGGCCGCTAAAGTTTCAGTTACAGTTCCAATTTGATTAACTTTAATTAAAATTGAATTGGCTACTCCTTCTTTAATGCCTTTTTCAAGCAAAGTTGTGTTGGTAGCAAACAAATCATCACCCACCAATTGAACCGAGTTACCCAAAGCCTTAGTCAGCGCCTTCCAGCCTGCCCAGTCTGATTCATCAAGTCCATCCTCAATAGATACAATCGGATATTTTTTACACAGCTTCTGATAGTACTCCACCATTTGAGCTGAGGTTTTCGTAACCCCTTCTCCTTCCAAATGATACTTTCCATTTTTATACAGCTCTGAAGACGCCACATCTAAGCCAAGTGCTACGTCTTTTCCTGGTTTATACCCTGCGGTTTCAATGGCCTTTAAAATAATATCTAAAGCGGCCTCGTTGTTTTTTAATGAAGGAGCAAATCCACCTTCATCGCCTACAGCCGTAGATAATTTTGAATCGTGAAGTACTTTTTTCAAAGCATGAAAGACCTCTACACCCATACGCAAAGCGTCTGAGTAAGTCTTGGCCCCTACGGGTAAAATCATAAATTCTTGAATATCGATATTGTTATCGGCATGTTGGCCACCGTTTAAAATGTTCATCATAGGCAACGGAAGCTGATGTGCAAAAACACCCCCCAAATAGCGATACAAAGGCAAATTCAGATCTTGTGCAGCGGCTTTTGCGCAAGCCATAGAGACCCCTAAAATAGCATTGGCTCCCAGTTTCTTTTTATTAGAGGTGCCATCCAATTGCAACAAGGTTTGGTCAATTCCTTTTTGGTCACAGGCATCAAAGCCAATTAACGCGTCTGCAAGGGTTTCATTCACATTTTTAACCGCTTTTAAAACCCCTTTACCCCCATAGCGCTTTTTGTCACCATCTCGTAATTCAATAGCCTCTTTTGAACCTGTAGACGCACCTGAAGGTACAATAGCCCGGCCTAAAGACCCATTTTCTGTATATACATCTACCTCAACCGTAGGGTTTCCTCGCGAATCAAGTACTTCTCTGGCAATAATTTCAACGATAGTCGACATAAACTAAAACTCCTTTTTAAAAATAATTACTTTAACTGAGCCACAATATCGGCATGAAAACGGCCATTGCTACTTAAAATTGTGCCTGATCGAGCCGTATTCACACCGGCTAAATCGGTAACAACGCCCCCTGCTTCTTCAACTATAACTTTTAAAGGAGCAATATCCCAAAGGGCAAGATTAGTATCAATGGCTAAATCACATTGACCCATCGCTACCAACATATGAGCATAAAAATCGCCAAAGCCACGTTGACGTTTGGTTTTAGACAACATAGGTAATACCGAAGCCGGAGTTGAATGCCCCTTTTCGCCGGCAAAACTACTATGACAAGCAAAGGCCTGATCAAGAGACCCTACTTTGGATACTTGGATAAGCTGATTATTGTAAAAACTACCCTGCCCTTTTTGGGCCCACCAACGCTCTTTTAAGCGAGGTGCCGACACCAAACCTGCCACTAACTCACCGTTTTCTTCAATAGCTAAAAGTGTGCCAAAAAAAGGGGTTCCGGCAATAAAGTTTTTTGTGCCATCTAAGGGATCTACAATAAGTTTCAAAGAAGCCTCTTCTGAGCCAGCACCTAGCTCTTCGCCAAATACTACGCAAGAAGGAAATCGTTTTGAAGCAATGTCACGAATATGAGCTTCAATCTCGATATCAGCCTGTGTTACGGGACTTGAATCGGGTTTAATTTGAACCGAAACAGAGGCCCCAGTAACATGCAAGGCTTGGTAATAATTTAATGCAATCGGATCAGCAGCATTGGCTAACTGATGTAAAAAAGGTAACCAGTTTAGGGACATGAACCGCATTATAAACAAAAACCCCAATTTAGAACATTATTTTTTAGGATTTTTGGAAGGAAGTTTTTTTTCAATATCAGCAATTCGTTTTCCTAGTTCATCCGAGTACGGTGTACCACCCGGCCCTGGGGGTAATTCTGATTTGGCCTTCGAAATAAGTGGTGTTAAAACCGTATCATAGATTTTTTTTGCTAACGCCGGATTCTTGTCTAACAAATACTGTTCGATTTTTACAATATTTCCCAGAATATCTGAGTGATATTTTTTTCTTACCCCTCGAATAGCGTCTTGTACTTCGCCTTGTTTCTCTCGCCACGTTTGTAGCCTCGGAGCATCGTCAAGAGCTTTCTTTACATACGCAACATTTTCTAAAAAACTAGTCCATCGAACTTGCTGCTCCGATGTCAGCGTAAGTTTAGAACGAGACTCAATAAATTGTTCAATATCAAATTGATGGCCCTCGTAAACCGGCTTCCCATCATTACCTATCACACCGATTATGTCTTCGTAGTATGTCCATTTTTTCAAAAAGGAGCTTAACGTTTTATCATCTGTAGTTTGAGACAATTCTTGCTGCTTTTTTTGGAGACTTTGATACCCAGTCAATGAATTACTTACATTTGAAAGCATTTGATCAAGTAAAGCGCTTAGGTTTTGCATCCCTTTGATAGCTATGGGCAAGTTACCCGTCTTTGCTTGTTCAGTAATGCCTGCTACAAGACTATTATACTCCCGTTTTAAGGAATCAAGACTTACACTAGACACCGATACCGTTTTTTTCATATATTCACTCCAAAAGTTATTTAAACTATACAAAAATACTGATTTTAAAGTAAATTTATACTATAAAATGAAAATTAACAACCTAAAAATACTTTGGTTAAGCTACCCTTTTGGGGCTTTATTGTTGGCCTTTTACAGTCCAAATATCACCCATTTTTTAAGTCGATTTACCGCTGATGGACACATCGACACACCGTTGCAACTGTGGTTGTTGTGGCCTTATCTAAGCCTTAGCTTTTTTATAGTGTTTATAACAACAAAAGCAAGCAACCCTCGGCAACTAAAAAAAGCCTTTACTCACCCTGTTTATAGATGGGCCCATGCCTCCACTGCATTTATTGTTATATCTAGCCTGCTTATTAAATACGATTTTTATGCCTTAGGATGGCTAGACAAAGAAGACGGTTTTTTTGAAAATATAACCGCTATTTTATTCGCCCTATCCAGCATTTTAGCCAGCACCTTAGCCATAAAAAAAAGACAGGTAAAATCGTGGTTTTGGACTTTTTTATGCATGAGTTTATTTGCTTTTTGGGTATTTTTAGAAGAAATATCGTATGGTCAACGCATTTTTCAAATCGAAACACTGCCTTTTTTACACACCTACAATGTTCAAAACGAAAACAACTTGCACAATATGTTAGGGCCATCGGTATTTATTTTAGAAAACTATTTTTTAATAGGGTTAGCCATTGCTTTAACAGCCTATAAACAAACCAACACTCTGCTTAAAAAAATAGGGTTCTATCCATTATTAACAGCCCCAGATGCCAGTATGTCGCTGTGCTTATTTTTAGCCGCTTGCCTCAGTTTTTTTGTGTTTTTAGGGTCAGAACCTAGCGAACAAAGCTTGGCCGTTTTTTTAATTGCATTTTGCATGGCTAAATGGAAGCAGTTGAAAACGTCAACGCCTTCCCTTTGATATCGCCAAACACATCCCCTTCACGAAACACTAACTGACCATTCACAAACGTCATCACAGGCCAACCCTTTAAGGTTTGACCTTCAAAAACCGACCACCCCACTTTGGTTTTCATTTTTTTAGACTCTACCATTCGTGCAGCATTGAGGTCTACCAATACCAAATCGGCATCATACCCCACGGCTAACTTTCCTTTGTTTTGAATACCATAAACTCTTGCTGGGGCTTCACACATCCAACGCACCACTTGTTCCAAGGTACAAAACCCCTGATTCATTTGATTAAGCAACAATGGCAACGAGGTTTCAACCCCAGGCATCCCCGAATGAGCCTTGGGAAAAGGCTGTTGCTTATCTTCAACGGTATGAGGCGCATGATCAGTCGCTACACAATCAATCACGCCGTTTAAAAGCGCTTTAGCCAAAGCTTCCCGATGGCGCTTATCGCGAATGGGAGGGTTAATTTGAGCAAAAGTGCCCCAGCGATCATAAATTTCAGGAGCTTGAAGCAATAAATGCTGAGGACTTACTTCAGTACTGACCCATTGGGTTTTATGGGTAGCCAACCACTCGGCTTCTTCTTGGGTAGTTAAATGACAAATATGAAGTCGTTTTTTATATGTGTTGGCCAATTGAACCGCCAATTGGGTAGCTTTAATAGCCGCTTCTGGAGTACGAACACGGTTATGATCATGCACATCGGTTGATCCTGCAAACCTTTCTTTGTTGGCTAAAACCATAGCCTCGTCTTCAGCATGTACCGCAATAAGCTTGGATACTTGACTAAAAATACCTTCTAGTTGCTCTTTTTTATCGACCAATAAATTACCCGTAGACGACCCCATAAATACCTTAATCCCTGCGGCAAGCTCTGCCTTACACAACTCGTCTAAATTATCGGTAGTAGCCCCTATAAAAAAACCAAAATTTGCCAAACTGGTTTCTGAAGCCTTTTGATATTTTTGAGCTAATAAATCGCAAGTTACAGTTGCTGGATTCGTATTGGGCATATCTAAAAAACTGGTTACCCCACCCGCAACAGCTGCGATTGAACCCGACTCTAAGGTTTCTTTTTGAGGCGCACCCGGATCTCTAAAATGAACATGGGGATCAATTACTCCGGGCATCAAGGTTAAGCCCGAATCTTTGATTACCAACTCAGCATGCTCAGGCAACTGAGGGGCAATTTTAGTAATTTTTCCGTTTTCTACCAACAAATCGCCCACTACTGTGTGCTCAGGCAGTACCATCTGTATCTGTTTAAACAAAATCGATTCAAGCATGGGTTTCTCCTAAAAAACAATGAATTTTATCTACGACTCTAGCATAAACGCCAGGCTCTCCTAACAAATTTTTCAACTCTATTAATTGCTCAGTTATTGCTTGCAGCAAATGGGCATTGTTCAAAAAGAGACAGGCTCTGTTAAATACCGCCTCTACGGTTAAATCTGATTGTAAAAATTCAGGTAAAATAGGCTTGTTTAACAACAAATTAGGCAAACTCATATAAGGGATTCTATTTAATTTTTTGGACAAAAAAGTTCTACCAAACCAATAGGTTAGAGGCGAAAAAGCATATCCCACTATACAGGGGGTACCTAAAAGAGCATGCTCAAGGGTTACAGTACCCGAAACAGTAAGTGAAAACGAACTTGCTTGTATTAATGAATAAGGTTCGCCTTCAATAAATTCTAAACGCTTAGGGCGTTTAAGACAGTACTCTAAAACCTTTGATTTGGCCTCTTTTGAGGCCACAGATACCGCAAAACGAACTTGAGGATAATGTGCTTCGAGCAAAGCTGCTGCCTCGAACAAAATAGGGGCTGTTCGCTTCCATTCTTGAGGTCTAGAACCAGGAAAAAGCCCGATTAAGATGGGATTACTTGTAAATGGGGTTTGCTGCGTTAAATTATATTTTTCTCTAAATTCTAAAGGGGTTAGTAAGGGCTTAATGCGGTCTAAAATTGGATGTCCCACATACTGGCTATTAGCGCCTAATCGAGAATAAAACTCGTGTTCTGGCTTAAAAATCGATAAAATCAGATCACTTTGGGCTGCGACTGCCCTTCCACCTTCATCAGTTCCCCATTGCCATTCTTGCGGGGCGATAAAATACACCGTTTTAAACCCACATTTTTTAAGTACTTTTAAAAGCATCATATGAAAACCCTGGTAATCAATGACAATCACCAAATCGGGCTTTCGCTGAAAGGCCTCTTTAAGCAGGGTTTTATAGGCCTTGTAGATAGGTCCTACATAACGTAGTGGTTCAAATAAGCCAATTGTGCTGTACGAAGTCACATTGGCAACCAACTTAACCCCTTTAGCCTTCATGGCCTCTCCGCCCATACCCCAAAACTGAGTTTCAGGATATTTTTGCTTTAAAGCTTTTACCAAATCGGCAGCATAACGATCGCCCGATAGTTCACCCGCACTGATTAAAATATTTTGTGGGGCAACAAAAGGCATGTTTAAGCCCGAGATCTAAACTGAAATTTAAGAGGGACACCCTCAAATTGGCCTTTAAAGTATTCTCTAAATTTTTTCTCTAAAAAGCGCTTGTAATCGTCTTTTAAGTTTTGTGCATTGTTTACAAAAAACACCAGCTCTGGAGGTACGGTATCCGTTTGAGTGGCGTACAACACTTTAACCCGCTCGCCCTGTTTGGTAGGAGGAGGATTACGCTTGATGGCTTGTTCAATAAAACGATTTAATTCAGAAGTGGGCAAACGGGTTTGAGATTTTTCATGCACTACTGGGATAGTCTCAAGTAAACGGTTTAAATGCACCTTGTCTTTGGCTGAACCAAACAAAATAGGATAAAACTCAAGAGGTGGAAAATGACTGGTGATAGTACGCAGCAACTGACGTTGGGTTTCACCCGTTTTATCGGTTATATCCCACTTGTTTACAAAAATAATGCAGGGTTTATGGGCATCTAAAACCAAACGAATAATTTTTTTATCTTGATCGCACATCAAGGTTTCGGGCTCTACCACCACCACCACTACATCCGATCCATGAATAGCGCGCTGCGAACGTAAAATAGAATAGTACTCCACCCCAGAAGCTTTGTTACCTTTTTTTCTAATTCCGGCAGTATCAATTAACACCAAAGTATCGTCTTTAAACTTCAAATAACTGTCCACTGAATCTCGGGTGGTTCCCGCAACATTGTCTACAATCATGCGTTTTTCATTCAAAATAGCATTCACCAAAGACGATTTACCCACATTGGGGCGCCCCACTATGGCCACACGTATATCTAAATTTTCTTTAAATTCGGTTTGTGGCAACCGTAATGCAACTTCATCTAGCATGTCGCCAAAGCCATTTCCGTGTAACGACGATACGGCATAAGGCTTGCCTAAGCCCAATTCATAAAAAGCATGAACATTGGGCATAAAATGAGGGTCGTCTACTTTGTTAACCACTACAATAATTTTAGAGGCAAAAGCTCGTAAGGCCCTTGAAATGTTTAAATCGTGAGTATGAACACCTTCACGCACATCGGTTACAAACAAAATAACACTAGCCTCATGCGCAGCTTTCAACACCCTTTCTTCAATGTCTTCTTGTAAATAAATATCTTTGGTTTTACCAAACAAAACCCCACCTGAATCAGTTATTAAAAAAGGTTTTCCGTTCCAATCGGTGGGCATAGGAATAAGGTCACGAGTCACCCCAGGTTCATCAAGGGTAATAGCCGCTTGCTTTCGTAACATGCGATTAACCAAGGTTGATTTACCCACATTAGGACGTCCCACAATTAAGACAGAAGGATAAGGCTTCATTTAAGTAACACCACACTTGCTATAGAAAAATAAATAATCAACCCTGTAACATCTACCAAAGTAGCCACAAAAGGTGTAGACGCCGACGCAGGATCAAACCCTAACCGCCTTAACAAAAATGGCAACATAGAACCTGCAACTGTTCCCCATAACACGACTCCAATTAAACTAAAAAATACAGTCATCCCCACTTTAAAATACTGAGCCCCATAATACCCCCAAATAAAATGCCAAACACCTACTCTGCAAAACCCAATGAATCCCAAAAAAGTTCCCATTATCAAGCCAGAGGCCAATTCACGGCGTAATACACGCCACCATTGTTTTAATTTTACTTCACCCAAAGCCATGGCACGAATAACCAAAGTAGACGCTTGCGAACCCGAATTACCCCCACTGCTAATAATAAGCGGAATAAACAAGGCTAAAACAACTGCTTTTGCAATTTCATTTTCAAAAAAACCCATCGCAGATGCGGTTAACATTTCACCAATAAACAAAATAGACAACCAACCTAACCGCTTTTGAATCATTGAAAAAAGGGAGGTACTTAAATAAGGCATCTCAAGCGCTTCTGTACCCCCAATTTTTTGTATATCTTCTGTAGCCGATTCATTAACCACGTCTACAATGTCATCAAAGGTAACAATACCTTTCATAATGCCTTGAACATCCACTACAGGCACCGCTACAAGATCGTGCTGCGACAAAACCTGACCCACTAAATCTTGTTCCATTTCTTCAGGAACGGTAATAGTATCCGTATGCATAATATCGCTAACCAAATGATGAGGCTCTGAAGCAAACAACTCACGAAACGAAGCCACTCCTAGCAATTTTTGCCTAGAATCAAGTACATACACATAGTGCAACGTTTCCACATAAAGAGCTTGTTTCCGTAAATATCGTATGGCTTCATCAATGGTCATATCAGGCCGAACCCTTGCAAAACGTGGACTCATCAAGCCCCCAGCCTCATCTTCTGCATAAGCTAAAAGAGCGGTTACTTCACGGCGTGTAATTGCATCTAAAAGTTCTAAAAAGCCCTGTTTCTCATCTTCTGGAGCTTCTTGAACCAAATCGGCCGCATCATCTGGCTCTAAAAAACGAATCCAAGACCTTCGTTCTAAATTGGGCAAACTCAGCAAAAGCTGCATTTGCTCGTGAGCGGGAAGGGTTACAAAAAAAATTTCAGCATCAGAACGTGTGAGTTGTTTAAAGTAATCTAAACGCTCTACTTTGGGTAAAAGCACCCATTCTTCTCGCGTTAACACCACTGTTTTTTCCAAAAGATCCATAGGGGTTATCCATTCTTGATGCTGTCAGTACACCACCCTACCAAAGGCTGATCTAAAAACGGAGTATTTTTACTTTTTGAATATAATTTATCACGGGTCAATCGCTGTTCTTGTTTTGAATCAAAAACATAAAACTGTGCGGCATGACCCAACTTGATTTCTGAAACAGGAATTTTGAAAATTTTTATAGGATTAGTAGTTAAACATTTCAGAATTGTAGTCATGGGAACATTGTGTTTTTGATATAAGGCAGTAATAGTCAGAGGAACCAAAACATCTAATCCTGAAATACCAAATCCAGCAGAAGAAAAATCGGTTCGTTTATCGTCAACGGTAGTCGGCTCATGATGAGACGCAATACAATCAATAGTTCCATCTTTAATGCCATCAATAATAGCTGTGACATCCGCAGTAGACCTTAAAGGGGGTAAGCACTTAGACATCGAATCGTAATGCTGAACCGCCGATTCATCTGAACAAAAATATTGAGGTGCTGTACCACAAGTCACCGACAAACCCTGAGCTTTAGCGTCCCGAATAAGACTCACTGATTCAGCACAAGTCACAGGAAAAAAATGAATATGTCCACCCGTATGTTTTAACAACTGCAAATCGCGAGAAATACATACCGTTTCAGCTACAACCGGAGACCCCTTTAAACCCAACAAACTGGATAAATAGCTTTCATTCATCACGCCATTGTTATGTAATCGGGTGTCTAGAGGAAAAATGACCAAGGGCTTTGCAAGTGATTTACTGTACTGAAGCGCTAAAGTCATGACAAACGGATCTTCTATAGGACCATCATCAGTAAAAGCAATAGCACCCGCCTTCGACATCAAACCCATCTCGGCCAATTCTTTGCCTTGACGCTGTTTTGTGATAGCCCCCATGGGAAATGCATTTAAACCAGCTTTAGAAGCCTTTAAACGCAAAAAATCGACCATCTCAGGAGTATCTACACAAGGCTCAGATGACGGAGTTGTCAGAACACCGTAAATACCTCCATTGTTTGCAGCCTTAGCCAACGTATCTAAAGTATCTCTATCTTCAAAACCAGGCTCGGTGAGCGTCACATAGGAATCTATCACAAATGGAATCAGCCACTTATTTTTTAAATCGATTTGCTCCAGCTGATCTTCATCTTCGTCGGGCAAATAACCCAACCCGGCAATTTTTTGATTGGCTACTAAAATATTTTGAACTTCAAATTGACCCGAAAAAGGATTCCAAACTCGGCCATTCAAATATACTTTTTTAGAGCTCATAGTCTTATCTTACACGAACCACTAGGGTTGTTGAACACCCAATTTCTGTAGTGCTTGAATAAGCTGCATCATGGCGTAGGTATCTCGAGTACAGTAGTCACGTAATTGTCTCTCTAACTCCTTTTTTTGCGCTTCGTTTGCTTCAGTAGCTAACTGACTATAAGCCAATACCGCCATTTCACCGTCTGCAATAACCAAATCCGCATAGCTCAATCCTTCTACAAATGCCGGCACCACCGATTTAATAGACAACTTGCCACGCATTTTTTTTGAATATACAAAGCCTTTCTGGAAAGGAGTCATTAAATCAATAACCGACTGAGCAGCTTGTAAAAGTGGCTCTGAAAATTGAGGAAAAAGCTGAGCCAATTGGTGCAATACACTTTTTTCATAAGCTGCACTATAGGCCACAACACAGGCATTTTTAGGAATATTTTTTGCCACCACCTCAGCTATTAAATAGCGTGGATCTTCACCAAAAGACACCATTTTTTCAATATGCACCGGAGCTTCATCAGGACTATGTTGAATATGCATAGACACCAAAAAAGGAACTTGTTGATACGGTTTTAATCCATCAAAAGGCGGCAAAGCCATTTGAAACCCTTCAAAATCTATGCACGCCAAAGGGTAATGCAACTGAGCTAAAAACTGTTGTAATTCGGGTTGATTAACACGTACTCCATGATCCTCATTTTCGGCATTAATTTGTATTTGTTGAAACAAAGGCAACCCTTGTGTAGGAACCTCAGCAACTGTGGTGATTCCTTTTTCAAACCACTCAAATTTTTTATCGCGGTGCAACCCGGCCAATTCAAATACCGAATTTTCAGGTAAATTAGCCCAACATACATTCATAAAATCGCAATCGTAGGGTGAAAAACACTGAGGGCCTATCGCTACTTCAGGCCTAGTCTTTGTTTTTAAAACGGTTCTAAAATGCTGCACCTGCTCATACAACCCCTTTTGTCGTTGCCGTATCGATTGAGTCACATCCATCCGTTTAAAAAAAACAACAGGGTCAATCGGCCCCTTACGCTCATAGTTGCTGTTTACTACCCATAACTCAACTTTTGAAATACGAATTCCAGACCGAGTTAATACCCAATATTGAACCGCAATATCGTCTAAAAACACTGCTTTTTCAGAAGTGGCGCTTTTAACCTCGATTAAAGTCCATCCACCTGAATACCCATTCGGAATCAAAATATCCGCCATCACCAACACACCCATATAGCTCACCGTTGCCTCAAACAATGTTGATCTTGCTGCTGATAATAGTGTTTGAGTTAGAGACAAGCGCTGGGTAAAGGTGCTAGCCTTTTGAGCAATATCTATGCCGTTTTCAAAACAGGTTTTGGCTAAATTTCCTACCGCATGACCTTCGTCGAATCGTGCTTGTTGAAACGATGAAGGCAAAGGTTTTAAATCGGGCTCGTGTTTGGTTAACCATAACGCCTTTTCACATTGCAGCCCCTTCATAAACAGCGACTTTGACAAATATGTCGACACGAACCGTTAACCTTTCCATTCAAAAGTGCCGTAATAACTATTTCGTCGGTCTTCTTTGCTAAATTGTTGCCAATTGGTCAAATAATCCTCAATCCAAAAACTATCGTCTCTAACAAAGTCATAGTGTCCTGAACTATCCATGGTTTCTTTCATTTCATCCCAAAGCAATTGAACATCGGTTGATAAATAAAGCCTGGCTTTTGGGCGTAATTTTTTTTCAATTAAGGCTAACATAGTAGGGTTAATAACCCTTCGTTTATGATGGCTTTTTTTAAACCAAGGATCAGGATGAAACACAAACACACGGTCTAAACTTTGATCAAGGATGGCATCCTCTAATAAAATATGAGCCGCCCCGTGAACCGTATAAACATTGCCTAACGACAAGGCCTCTAATCTTCGCTTCACATTAGCCGCCACATTTTTCCTAACCTCAACCCCAATAATATTTCTATCCAAATACTTCGAAGCATACTGTTGCAAAAAAAGACCTCTTCCAAAGCCAATTTCAAAATCATAACTTTGGGTTTTTTTGGTAAAAACTGAAGGCCAATTTATAGGCTCCATTCGTTGGTAATAATTAAATGGGTTGGTATGAGTACGAATTCGCAAAAAAACTATCCTTCAGTATCTAAAAGTTGAAAATGAGACTTGGGTTCTTTACGCTGTCTACCCGTTAAAAAGATATGAATATCGTTCATAAACGAATGAGTAGGATCCCAAAACCACTTACGATTTTCACTGTATTGCTTAAAAGTAACATCTTTTCGGTACACTTGAAACACTTTATACAATTCATAGGTAAGTCCCAATCGATAGGGCCTATCGTACTCGGCAATCATATATAAAACCGGAACTTTTAAATTAGGCATTATTTTTTTTGCGCCGTCTAACGAAAAAGCACCCGTTTGATAAATACTAACAGGCGCAATTAAAGTAATGCTACTTACCCACTGTACTTCTTTTTGGCTCATTAAACCCAAAAAAGCACCTTCAGACAAACCTATTAAATGCAGCTTGTTAGGTTTAATAAACGACTGTTGCTTAGCCCAAAACAAGGCGCCTTTTATAGCATTTATTTTATGATAACGCTCTAAAGGTACAACACAAACAAAACCCCAACGGCTAAACTCTTTTAAAAAAGCCTGAATGTCATACCCTCGCTTATAAGCCCCCTCATAACCCGCAAAATCAAAAAATTCGTCGTAGTTATACACTATACATTCAAAAGGGCCTGGCCCAGGGGGCACCGAGTACCAAGCCTTAAAATTTCCCGAATAGGAGTAATGGACAGTAAATACACCCCGAGAATCGGCAAACAAAGGGCCTACAGCCAAAAAAAATACTACAATCGCCGTACTAATTGGCCTATTGCCAAATGATGAGATGCAAGGCAAATTCGACGTGAGGGCCCGGAGTTTAGTTAAGCTAAATGAGGACGCAAACAAGAATTTTACGTAGCAGATCGCATTTAGCAATAGGCCACCCTACACTAAGCCTTTAGCTTATTTTTTAGATCAATCTTGCCTTCAACCTCAAGTCGCAAAGCCGTTTTTAATACTGTTTCTTGAGCTACTCCAGCATCATGTTTTGAAATGGTTTTACCTCTTAAATCCATAAATTGATGTAAAATATCACGATTTCCTTGGCTTAAATTTTGTTCATATTTTTGAACAATTTCAGGTTCAACACCCACCAAAGCCATCCATAAAATATCGCGATTTACCTCAGAAATAACAATTTTAAGTTCATCATCTTCCAAAAATCTAAGGTCTTCAAACACAACCACTTGGTTTCTAAATTTTTTGTAACCTTCTGGATTACTTTTACTTAAAAGTGATAGCAATTGTCGTTTTAAATCGGGACTAACGCTTTCAAACACGTTATCAAACACACCTTGTCCACCAATTAAACACTCAATGGCATTTTTCAACTGAGTTTCAAATTTTTCAACCGCAGCTTTGTTAAACATTTTAGGATCCATCATGTTTACCGCAATCATGGCCTGACTCTTTAAATCCAATTCACCCAACACTTTGGCCGCCAAATGAGCAGGTAAGCAAGGCACCAAAACTGCCAAGTTTTCTACTCCGATTTTTTCTTTTTTCAAAATATAAATCAGTCTATCGACGTTATCATCGGTAATAAAATCAAAGTATTTTTTAATTTGAGGCGCTTGAGACAGCTTTAACTCGCCGCCCATTCCACCTCGATCGGCCTTGGGCATATCAAACATAGGATTCAAGCTGATATTTTGAGTTCCACCGCCTCCAGAATCTTGGCCTTTTTTGTTGGCCTTTGACACTTGCAACATGACGCGTTGTTGTTGAAATTGAAACAAACTATAAACACCTACAAATAAAAACGCCAAAATCATCATGACTGCATAAAAAATATTTTGAAAACTAAACCACTTTCCTACAGATGCAGGCATTACACTAGTCATAGGGCCAGGCAAATTTTGAGCCACTTTAGAAGGGCTAGCCGCTTCAGACTCTGCGGCATAAAACTTTTGAAAAGCGACAGTAACTTTGTCTCGATTGTCTTTTAAGCCTAAGAAGTTTTGAATCAAACTTTGTACTTTAGACACTTGATTTTTAGGAAACTCTTGGTTAGCTACCAAGGTAACCGCAATTTGCCTAATATTTGGCCTCCCGTACGAGGTTACCGAATCAAAGGGCATTTGCTTCATGTTTTCAGGGCCTAGGTTACGAATAACGGGGTAGCCTGGCAAAATTTGTATTTTATCTCCACCGCTTTTAGGCTGAGCAGCAACTGCAGCCTGTGAAGGACGAGTATAACGAACTTCGTAACGCGGATCCGTAAGATCCACATTAACAAGCACAATAAACATCCCTTTACCATAAATACCATCCAATAAACGCTGTCCCTTTTCGGTTAACTCACGCTCAAAATTTACTTCATCCGAAATAACCGCAAACACTGAATGAGTCATAGACATAAAAGCCATCAAAACCAGTAAAAAACCAACTAAACCACGTTTAAAAATATTCATCGTTCTTCCTTTACTATTTTATTTCTTTTTTTCTAACTGAGATTTAGGCACCTTTACAGCCCATTTACCATTATCAGTTTCTTCAACTATAGGATTTAACCCTTGCTTTTTAAGCTCAGACGCATAGTTATATGCCTCATTTTGAGTTTTATAAATTCCAAACACTTGCGACTCAACAGGGGTTGCTTGAGTGGTAGTTGTTTTTTTACGATTTTGTTCTAAGGCTTTATTTTCGGTTTCATCTTCTTTCATCACCTGTTTTGTTTTTTCAACAATTTGAGCTAAATCTTTGTTGGTTGGATCAAAATATAAGGCGGTGTTCCAAGCTTCAATGGCTTTTTTCTTTTCGCCACTCATGTAATACGACGAACCCAATCGTTCATATACCAAAGGGTTTTCGTTATCAAAAAACAGCAACACCGTTAAAGCATCAATCGAAGCCCCATAATTGCCCCCATAAAAATATACTTTCGATTTATCCCAATATTTTGTTTCCATGTTTTCAATTTTGTAAGACCCTACTTTTAAATCAAGTCCAAGTTCTAATAATTTTTTAGCTCTCAAACTGCGTCGATGTAAATTTAAAATATGAATTAACAAATCGCGTGACAAATCATTTTTACCTTGAATTAAGGCTAGCTGTGCCTCTTTATACAATTTTTGAACAGTTTTTTTAGTAGCTTCATCTAACTCATCATCTTTTTGAAACAAGGTATTGGTTTTAGACACTTCATCTTCAACTGCCACAAACGTGTACAACAAACCCTTTTCAATTTTTCGACGTCGTGTAAGCTGAGAATCAGGCACTTTAACCAGCAAAGCCAAGGCTTCGTTAAATTGTTTTTGTTTAATCAAATCCTCATAATTTTTTTCAAGATCAAACAACACATCGTCAGTTAAAGGTTGTACTACGTTTTGAGTGGCTTGTTTTGCATTACCTGTCACAGAAGAAATAGACTGGGCTGCATCTTGGCTAGCAGAATTTTGTGTCGAATTACCAGGCTGTGAAGCCGCTTGGGAGGTAGACGAAATAGACTTTTTTGCCGTAGCCTTTGTATTGGGTCTTTCCCCCATTGCAAACAATGGAACTGAAACTAAAATTAATGCTAATACTAACCACTTCTTCATGCCTTAATCCTCTCTTTTATGCGGGCTTCGGTTTTGGAACATTTTTCATGATATTTTGAACGTCGGGTTTCAGCGTAATACGTACCCGACGGTTTTTTGCACGATTTTCAGCACTGGTATTAGGAACCAAAGGACTATATTGGTTATACCCCACAATGGTAAAACGAGTTCCATCTATACTTTTAGACTCTAAAAATCTCACCACAGACGCCGACCTAGCCGAAGACAATTCCCAGTTTGATGGATACTGAGCCGAACTTATCGGCACATCATCGGTATGCCCTTCTACGACAATTTTACTGTTCGAATTTTTAAACAACTCACCCAACTTAGATAACACATCAATGGCTTCCGACTTTAAGTTGGCCCTTCCAGGCTCAAATAACACAGTATCTCCAAAATTAAGTTCAAGTTGACCGTCTTTGTATTTCACATCTACCACTTTTTGCATATTATGTTTTTCAATATACTGTTTCATTTGCTTATTCATTTGCTCAAGCCTACGTTGCTCAACTTGCAACTTAGCCACAGCTTGAGACAAAGCCTGTGACTTTGCATTACTTTTTACGGCACCAGACACTTCCATTAATTTTACCGGATTAATTTCGGCAATAGAAAACAAATACACAAAAAAGATGAACAACAAAGTCACCATGTCTGAGTACGAAATATAAAAATTTTCTACTTCAGCTTTAAGCCCCATACGTTACCCCTGTGCTTTTTCCATATCTAAAAGTTGCTTTTTGTCTTTATCAGTAACCAGCATGTACACTTTTTCTCGTACCACGTAAGGCAACTCACCTTTGGCCATCGACACAATACCTTCAATTAAAATTTCTTTATGGATACGTTCCATATAGCTCATAACTCGTAAGCGACCCGAAAGTGGCAAAAACACCAAGTTAGATAAAGTAACCCCATAAAACGTAGATACCAAGGCTGTACCCATGTTAGGCCCAATACTTTTAGGATCAGACAAATTAGACAACAACTTAACCAACCCAATGAGGGTACCCACAAGTGCAAAACCAGGTGCATATTTTGCCAACTGTTCAAAATAATGGATCCCTTGCTCATGGCGTTTTTCTGAATTATCAATCATTTCTTTTAGCATCATTTTGATATGCTCAGGTGAATAGTTAGCAATAATCAAGGCCATAGCATTACGCATAAAGCGATCTTTTAGTTGGGAAGCCTCCTGCTCAATGGCTATCCTACCTTGGGTATGCAGCTTATGAGATAGGGCCAAAAGCAACAAAATATCTTCACGATAGTGCCGCTTTCTGAAAAAAAACATTACTTTTAAACGCGGGCCCAACTCTAAAAGTTCACTCATAGGAAAGTGCACCAGCGACGCACTTAACAAACCACACCCTACAACAACCAAAGCCTCATGGCTTATAAACACATGCCGAGACTCACCTATGGCATCAAACAAAACCGCTACAGCTAGCGAAACGCCCAAAAATATCGATAAATCCATTAGTCTGGTCTCCTTTTTAGTAAATGGTACGGGGCTTCAATGTTGGGTTATACCCAGCACGTCGCTACTTGAAACATGGGTTGAACTTTAATTGCTTTGGAAAAGATGTGTTCATTGTACCTTAAAAAAAGGTTGAAAGAAAATTATTGATTTTTGAATACGGTTAATAGAAACAAAAAAGTGGGAATAAATAAAAGTGGGAAATGGACATTTTAAAAAAGTGGGACTATTCTAAAGAAGGCTAAACGACCACTAGAAAGGAAGATTTTATGGCCACAACCCTAAGACCAGACTCAAAAGGACGTATTACACTTGGTAAGCTTGCCCAAGGGGTCAGTGGGTTCAATGTAAAGGTAGATGCACAACACCGTATTATTTTAGAACCCTTGGTTGAAGTGTCTGCGCAAGAACTATGGTTACCCACAAAACCCAATGCACTTAAACAATTGCTCTCACAAATATCCAAAGAAAACCTTCATTCTGAAGTATCTGTATACTCAGAAACGGGTGCAGAGAGTATCGAATGAACTACATTCCTGAAAAAGGTGATATCATTTGGATCAATTTTGATCCTCAACTTGGCCATGAACAAGCTAAACGGCGACCCGCACTAGTACTAACTCCAAAAACCTACAACGACAAGACCTCTCTTTGTATAGTTTGCCCTCTTACAAGTAAGAAAAAAGGGTATCCATTTGAAGTAAATTTTTCTGAAAACTCAGAAGAATCAATCGTTCTTTCAGACCAAGTGAAAAGCTTAGATTGGAGAAGTCGTAAAGGCACTTTTAAATCAAAAGCTCCAAAAAAAGTTGTTTTAGAAGTACTATCCAAGCTACTCATTCTCATTTCCCCCTAACACGAACTTCAGACTAGCCCACCCTATTCAAATATTCCAACACCCCGGCTTCAAGTTCAGTCCAGCTTTCAACGGTTACTCCACCCGCCTGAGCCATATGGGTTTTACCTCCGCCTTTACCGCCCCATTTAGAGGTAATAAACTGCAAAATGGCTGTAGCCGCTAATTCAGGGCTTGGATGCTCGATATCAGACGACAAACGCACAACCACCTGCCCTAAGCTAGACACCACGCACAAAATAGTATTTTTTTGCTGAATCAAAACATCCGACAAATCGCGGCATTGAGGCATGCTTAAACCCTCAACAAAAAACAAGCCTACCCTAAATTGCTTAAGTGTTTTGAACTGTAATTCAAGATCAGTCGCCAGGGTTTGGAGCTGATTAGATTGTTCAGAATGCAATTGTTTTTCGTGTTGTTTAAATTCTAAAGCCAAAGCCTCTTCCAAAGCCAATTGAGCCTGAGGTGTTTTAGCCGCCTCCAGTTGAGTGTCAATATTTTTATTAAGTTTCAACGCTTTTTGGCGTAAGCGCTCAGCCCATTTTTGGTATTCAACAGCGTTATGGTTTGCAATATTTTCAAACCCAAGCAAGGCCTCAATACGTCTCACTCCCGACGATACCGCCGATTCATGTACAATTTTAAAGGCTTGAAGGGCCTTTGTATTAGCAACATGGGTACCAATGCATAGCTCCATCGAATAATCGCCAATTTTTACAACCCGCACTTCGTCATCGTATTTTTCACCAAACAGTGCCATAGCACCCATGGCTTTGGCTTCGTTAATGGGCTTATAAAAGGTATCCAAGCCAATAGCTTCGTTAATTTTTTGGTTAATAGTGGCTTCAATAGCTTTCACCAAATCACCTGAGAGGGCCGAAAAATGCGTAAAATCAAAGCGCAAGCGGTCTACATCTACCAAACTACCGGCTTGATGGACATGCTCGCCCAAGGCCTCACGAAGGGCCGATTGCAACAAATGTGTACCCGTATGATGTCGTGCCATCCATACTTTTTGGGGTTTATCGCTTACAATGCGGGCTTCGCCTCCCATAGGCACCAGCTTAGGCTCTTTGGGTTCAAGTAAATCAATGGCCGTCACATCTTCTTTAATAACCACCACTTTTTCATCACCTTGGCCACCCTGATTACGATTTTTACGCGACAAGTCTTTTTGGGCTTGAAGAGCCGTTTCAAAGCCGTCTAAATCAACCTCAAATCCATTTTCAGTGGCTAATACTTGGGTTAAATCAAGGGGAAACCCAAAAGTATCGTATAGCTTAAAGGCTTCGGCACCCGCAATAACAGCCCCCTTGCTTAAGCCTTGGGTAAGTGCTTTAAAATGACCCAAGCCTGCCTGTAAAGTACGCAAAAACAAGTCTTCTTCGGCTTTTACAACCTCTTGAATAAAACTTTGCCTGGCCTGTAAATGGGTAAAATGTCCACCCATAGTAGCCACTACCACAGGCACAAGAGTATACAAAATAGGCTCTTTAAAGCCCAATTGGCTTGAATATTTCAAGGCCCTACGCAACAATCGGCGTAACACATAGCCCCTACCCTCGTTTGAGGGCATTACGTTATCGGCAATTGAAAAGGTTAAGGTGCGAATATGATCGGCCATTACCCGAAACGGCATGCCTTGCACGGTGTCTGAATACGTTTTTCCAGACGCATTTTCTAAAGTTTTAATGAGGGGCAAAAACAAATCGGTTTCATAGTTTGACGAAGTGCCTTGCAAATAGGCCACCAACCGTTCAAGACCAGCACCAGTATCCACGTGGGTTTTAGGTAAATTTTCCAAAGTACCCCCAGGCATACGGTTGTACTGAATAAACACCAAATTCCACAGTTCAATATAGCGTGCACACACACCATTAACTTCACAGGTGTGGGGTACATTGGGTTTGTCGCAGGCCTGGGGCCCACGATCGAGGTGAAGTTCGGTACAAGGACCACATGGCCCTACCTCGCCCATTTCCCAAAAATTATCTTTTTCACCAAATTTAAGTACATGGTTAGGGTTAATGGGGGTAACCGTTTTCCACAGTTGTTCGCTTTCATCATCGGTTTTATACACCGTGGCGTACACTTTATCGGCGGGCAGGCCAAAACGGTCTACCAACAATTCCCAAGCCCAAGCAATAGCTTCTTTTTTGTAATAATCGCCAAACGACCAATTGCCCAACATTTCAAACAAAGTTAAATGGGTGGTATCAAAACCTACGTCTTCTAGGTCATTGTGTTTACCCGACACCCGAATACAAACCTGCGAGTTCACCGCCCTTGTGTAGGGTCTGGTACCTGTGCCCAAAAACACGTCTTTAAACTGGTTCATGCCCGCATTGGTAAACATGATGGTAGGGTCGTTTTGAGGAACAACAGGACCACCTTTAGCAAAAGTGTGGCCTTTTTCAATAAAAAAATCAATAAACGTTTGTCTAACCTGTGCGCTATTCACGGCTTATTTTTTTGAAAAACGAAACAAACCTTTTACCAACCCTACCCAAAAGGTAAAGTCGGTTACTTGATCGACTCGTTTTGCAACCCTAACCCCCACCGACACGATACGAAACACTTGCACGGCAATACTCACAAGCACCAACAACAAAACAACCCAAAGCCCTTGAATAATTGATGGAAAACAAGATATTAAACAGGTAGTCATAAAGGCTCTCCTTAGGCTGCGGCTTCTGAGTTATCAGAATCGTCGGTATAGGGCGATGTGTACGGAGGCTTTTTAGCCTTAGTTTCTTTTTTAATACCCAACTTGGTAATACCTTCTTTAAGGCCGTCTACGGCTTTATGAACCAACACTTCGGTTTTGTCTTTGGCGTTTTTAAGCAGTTCTTCACGGGTATCAAACCAATGTTTTAGCTTTTTGCGGTTTTCTTTACCCGAGGCTGGCGATACCAGCAACCCGGCAACAGCACCGGCTAAGGCACCCAAAACAACTCCACCTAAAAAATAACGCTTTTTCATAAACCTCTCCCTAAAAAATGGAATGCAAAAAATAAGAACTTAAACTATAGCATTTTTTTGAGGGGTGATAAACAGCCCCCTCCCCTCTAGGCTATAGAGAAGAGGGATTTAGGCTGAGTGTTATTTTTTTAAGGCAGCAATCAAGTCATCAAGTTTAAATTTGTCAGTGGCCACTGACAAACAATCAATAACTGGCAGTGTAAATAAGTGCTCAGGGTTTCTAAAAGCAGAAACCGCTTTCAAAAGTTCACCCAAAACGTCGTTTTTACCACAGTTTGCTTCAAACCTCTCACGTGTCCCATCATTTTTAAGATGTCCTTTAACTACTTTTGCAACTGCGCCAATTTTGGTTTTGATATCATTTGGTTTCGCTTCAATAAGCTTGTAAAGCTCTAGTTTAAGTTCATTTGCTTTTAGTGTACCTGACGTCGTCTTGGCTTTACCTAGTATTTTTTTCAACTCACCACCAAGACCATATATCCCATAGTCTGTAACATACTCAGTTAAAGATTTCTCTTTCTCATCATCTTTCAAAGCAGAAAATTTAGTTAGATCCGTTAATGCCTCTGCTCTTGCTTCTTCATCTTTATTTTTTTTGTGTCCATACACTGGCGCACTAAATTTCACTTCAGACGTAGGGGCAGGCGCCTTGTACGCAACAGCATCAGCCTTAGCCTTCACAAAGGCAGCTACAGTTTGAGTACCCTTTAAGGCTACCCATTCGGCATACCATTCACCAGCCTTTGCATCTACAGTAGTTGCAAATTTTGTACCTGTTGAGTCTATATTTACATCATGTAGCTTAGCTTGTTTAGCAATAATAGCAGTCACAGGGGTTTTAAAGTGTTGATCAAATTTGACATCAGAATTAATTTTCACCATGTAAGCAGTAACAGAAGCTTCTTTTGCAGTTTTAGCCGTAGTTAAATCTGCATAAAAGGTTTCACCAACAACCTTAACATCGTCAACCAGCTTAACCTCTTCACCTAATAAAGTATTCAAGTGAATTTGTATCTCGCCTCTTTTAGTAGTTACAGCCGTATTAAACTCAACCAAAACAACATCCGTCACAAAAGCACTCACAGTGGCTTTACTATTATCGATAACAACCGCCTTAAAGCTATTTTTAACAATGTCTTCTTTATTAGCAACACAATACGCTTCAAAACCAGGGTTTGTATCTTTAAGGGCATCAACAGCCAACTTAACTGAGGCTTCAAATTCGATTTTTACTTTTTCGTCAGCTATAGTAGCTGCTGTTAAAAAAGGAATCACCAATTCTTGGGGCTTAGTGGCTAGTTTGTCATTAAAAAAGTTTTCTGCAGCTTTTGCTTCGGTAGCTAGTTTTGATTCAGCACCTAAAATTTCTGTTAAACGATCTTTTACTACAAGGTTTCTTAGTGCATGTACTTTATTTTCAATAAACTTAGACACTGGAACCAGCTTTTCGCCTTTTAAAGCTACCCATTCGGTATACCAAGTATCAGCCTGTGCATCTACAGTAGTTTCAAACTTTGTACCCAAAGCGTCTATTTCCACATCTTTAAACGGATCGGCTTTAGCAACAACTTTAAACCTATCTACTACTGGGGTTTTAAAGTGATCGTCACCTTTGGTAGCAATTAATGCCATATAGGTTTCTACATACTCTTCTTTAGATTTTGAAGTGGCAGCTAAATCTTCATGGAAAGCTACTCCAACAACTTTTGTATCCTCAACCATTTTTACATCAGTGCCCAATAAAGCAGTTAAATGGGCTTGTGCCTCATCACGGCTGTCTGTAACAGCGGCTTTTTGAGCAACTAAAACCACATCGGTCACATAGGCTTCTACACTTCCCTTACCAGCAGTAATAGCGTCAATAGTGGCTTTAACGATATTGCCTTTATTGGCAATAAAATACGCCTCTAAGCCAGGGTTTGTATTTTTAATAGCATCAACGGCACGCTTAACTGAGGTTTCAAATTCACTCAATACGTCGGCTTCATTTTTGTTACTAGTTAAAAACGAAGTAACTAACTGGGCAGGGGTTTTATCTTGTGCAACCATAAATTTTTCATGATTTTGTAATTTTGAGTCAGCGCCCAAAATGGTTTTCAAAATAGCATTTCCACTTTTAAGCTGTGCATCTTTAGCCATATTTTGAACAAATTGATCTACAGAAACCAAGTTATTAGCCAGTAAATTCTTCCACTCTGTAACCCAAGTATCTACTTTTCCGGCACTATAGTTTTCAAATGTTTCACCACCAACACCCACAACTACAGCTTTATACCTGTCTATAGCCTCCACAACAGCTTTTTTCACTTCAGCGGTAAAATCATCCTTTTTAGCGCCATTACCAATGGCCACAATATAGGCTTTAGCAGCTAGTTTAAGCTCAGAAGCCACTTGTCCATCAAAAAACTTATTGCCTACATCTTTAGCATCAACTGTTAAAGGAACAGTATGGCTGACCAGTGTCTTCATAAACTCAAAAACCTTGGCATTTTGATCTCGAATTGCTTTTTCAAAATCAATTGGAAACAACGTCTCTTCCACAAAAGTTTTTACATTTGCCGTACCCGCTATAACAGCATTAATAGCGGTAGTAATAATGTCCTCTTTTTTGGCATTCCAATAGGCATCCAAACCAACTGTGACGTGTAAGTTATCTACTGCAGCTTGAATTGAAACTTCAAACGCATTCCGTAAAGCTGGAAGCGCCTTAGCTGCCGTTAAATATTCATTTAAACAAGTTTTAGTGTCTTTTGCTGGCCAACTAATATAGTCAATGCCAAGATCAGTTTTTTCACCACCCACCAAGGTAATAGGGGTAGACGAACGTAACACATTGTCTAACAAAAGATTAACAGCAACTTTTTTATTATATTGCTCTCGCTTAGCATCTATCACCTGTTTAACGGTTGAACCGGCTTTAGCCGCTTCAATACACTCAGTTACTAAAGCCTCTAGTTTGGCGTTCATAGCCGTTTCAAATCCAGCTGGAGGATCAATCGCAATTTGAGTACGAATAGAGGTGTCAAAAGCAGTTCTAACAGTAGCTTGAGTTTCTACCTTACCCAAAAACTCCGCAAAACCTTGCAACGAAGTATTCTTAAGTTGTCCATCAAACTTAACTTCAATTAGCAAGTCTTGTGTGCACAAGCCATGCATATCATTACTCAAAACCAAAGCCAAACGATCTGTTGCATTCATTGTTTGAACATTTTGAAAAATCCAATTTCTCACTGAATCACTTGCCAAAAATTGAGGCAGTGTTAGTGAAACAAGTGAAGATGAAATATACCAATAAAACAAAGCTTGAAGAACTTTAGGATCCTTCTCCACTTTCGAAAAAGCATCTTTCCAAGACACATCTAACTCGGTTTTGCCTAATTTTGATAAGAAATCACCTATAAATTTAACGAGAATATCTCTACCTTCTGGAGACTTTAATAACCCTTCAGCGTAAAATGCCTCCAGATCTCCCTGCTTTGTAACACGATCTTTGTAATCGGTTAGATCATCTGGGGAGGCCCCAAACGGAATTTGTGCTAATTGACTTTCCTTAACATCAACACCAAGGCGAGCACTTATGGCTTGAGCGTAGGTAGCCAAGGTGGGCTTAGGAGCTTTTGATTCTTCAGCCAAAACGTTAAATTTGGTTTCTGCAGTAGGAACATAGAGTGAAGTTTGTTTTGACCCACTAATAAGCTTTTGAACTGCATCCTCGGCTAGCAATAATACAATGTCCTTAGAAGGTTCATTTTGAAGTCTACCAAGCAAATACGGCATCACTTCAGAGTTACCGCATGCAGCAATAAGTTTTGCTTTATCGCTGTCAAAGTAAAATGGAGTTTTAGCTTTTTTTGCTTCCTCTTTAATTTTATTTACAAGCTGCTTTTCAGCCTCTACCTTAGATTGAGATTGTTCATCAAGACTCGTGTTATAGCTGTTTTGGGCATAAGCCTTCAGCACCCCTGTAATCGCCTTAGCCCCATAAGCAAGAACTAGTTTTTCAGCTCCTACTAAAAACAGGGTCATTTCTTTATTTTGAATAGCCTGACCATTAACCGTTACGGTTTTAGCAAACTGTTCTGCTTTAAGTTTTAAATGAGTTTGTACTTCTTTTAAAGAGTTATTGTCTTTTAGTAATGCCTCAAAAACAACTTTAGCCAGTTCATCTAGCGTGCAAGGTTGATTTGGAATCATGCTAATCAAATTAGCCTCAATAAAAGCTTTACAAACTTCCGTTTTCTTTGTATTTGAGGCAGGAAACTCTAAACAATCCACCAACACCATTTGAACCACACGTTTAGTGATATTAAATAAATGTGCCTCTTTAGAAATAGGTTCGATTTCTGCAACAAAACCCTTCAATTGATCGGCTAACGCTAAAGTAGGACGTTTAGATTCAAGAACAAGAGGTAAGCCACCACTTGTCAAACTTACTGAGGTCGCAAGCACCAAAGGCCTTACATAAAAATGGGCTTCTACTGCCAAAGCGGCTTCAGAATCTTTCATCGAACATTTAGTTTTTACATCTTCTTTTAAAACAAATTTCGCAATCAAGGCATCGGCGTTTTTTAAGGCATCGGCTAAAGCAGTAGTATCTGGAAGCAACACATCTCTATCTCTACTCTCTGGTTTCGCCGCTTCGAAAAAGGGTACAATGAGTTTACGAAGGTCTGCAGAAAGCTGCAGCATAAACGGATCATAATTTTCTGGTGTTAAAGGAACATCTTTTGAAATAAAATCAGAAGTCGTTTTAGGATTTTCTTTTGAATCAACCAAAAGGGTTGTTTCAATCAACTTAGCTTGTAACTGAAGTTCAAACAACAGTTTCTGAACCGCTTTGTGCTTAATACTTAAAGAGTCAGATTTTACTGCTGAAGCCACAAGGTTTGTTACAAACCCATCAATAAATGGAAGCGCAACAGTATCACCCGATTTAATATATGCTTCAACGGGTGCTTTAAAGATTTCAGGAAAACCAGGTAACCCTTTTAAAGCGGTTAAAATGTGGGCTTGGCGAAGTTGTTGTGTAACGGATTTGATAATTTGGGTAGATACGTCTTCGGCTTTTTCGGGAAGTTTTGGTGGTTCAGTTTTTGCAGTAATAGCGGCCTGTACTGCAGCTTCCCTTGTTTTAAGTACTTCAATTTGCTTATTTTTTTCAGCCTCAAAATAAGTTTTACACAAGTTTGAATCAAGCGTTTCCTTGGCACAACATTGTGTTAAGCCAGTAAACGCTTTGTTAAAACCTAAATCCAGTATCAGGTTTGAAACAAATTTTGAAAACGTGCCTTTAGTGTCAAAAGCAGTCCAAGCAACTGACTCTAAGATCACACTGGGATCAGACTCTTTGCTTTCTTTGGAATCAAAAGAAGAAAGCGACAAAGATGCCGCAACTGAACTAGGAGAAGCTTTGGGGTCAGAAGAAGTCGATGAAACAGTTTTTGCCATCTCTACCTGAGAAAGAGCACCTATTACACTGTCAAAAAAAGTATCCGAAGACACTTGTTCATCTATGTTTGCTTTTACTAAAAGTTTTAAATCTTCAAAATGTGGTACTTTCGAAGCGTCAACGCTAGGTTCTTTAGCATCACTCGTGATCAACTCACCAGCAACCGCTACTACAGGTCTAAGCACTCTTAACTGAGCCAATTGAAACTTACTGCCTAAAGCCTCAGACGTTAAAACCTCAGTAAACGAAGTTAAGTCTTTATCATTAAGAGAACCTAACGCCTTAGCTAAATCAAACTCTTGCCTAGTATCTACATCCGTAGATAAGAAAACCTCAAAACGAGCCACAGCATACAAAGCTTTAGTCAGTTCTACATCAAAAAATGCCCTGTATCCTGCCTTAAGAGAGTCTTTAGGACTATCTGAATAAGCAGTAACAGCTTTAGCTAATTTCGCATTGTCATCAGTGCTAGCTTTTGAAGCCGTTTCAATAATGTTCTTATAAGAATTTAACTCATCCAACATAGGTTGATACACTGCAATTTTTTTAGTAGCCTTCTCTTTATCTTTACTATCTGAAGATACATTGCCTTCAATATCTTTAAAGCCTTTAATATGTGTTTTAAGGTGATCAACAACGCCTTCATAAACTTTAAAAGCACCTTGAACAATGTCTGTAGTACCTGAAATCAGGTGAGCCGTCACTTGATCTTGAACCAAATCTTTAAGGGCCTTAATTGCAGCTTCAACTTTTCCATCGTTAATATAAGTCAATGCAATAGCTCTACGCGAAACTTTATGTATATCTTCTGCAACTTTTTCTGCCACAGCTTTACTTGTTGTCTTGCCTACTGTATCTATTAAGCACTTAACAACCACATCTTTTAATGCATTTGCCCTATCGACTTCACTTGCAAGATTAATACCACCATCGGTATACAACTCACCCTTTACAAAAGCCAAGGCCAGTTTTACACGATGCGCTGCAGGAACATCAACCTTAAAAGCCTCAGCATACGCCGCGGCAAACAAATCCTTGCTAGCCAATTTTGCAGCATCTCTATCGGCTTTGTCTAAATTTTTAAACACCAAGTCTTGAAGGTAATCGATAGCTGCGTTTTTTACGGCAGGGAAGTCGTAAATTTTAGCCTGAACAATTTTAGGATCAGCCAATAACGGAGGGTTTTCTAGAGGCTTGTCCTCTTTTAACTCAGGAATCAATGCTTTAAAGGCTTCCCCTAAATTTTTTTGAACAGCTGTTTTTACCCCCTTACTTTCGTCTGCCGTAAATGCAGCTAAAACATCCCCTTGGGCTTTGTTAATACGATTCACTAAAAAATCTACTGCAAATTTAAAGGCATGTAGAGTAGGTTTTGTAACATAAAACAAGTGATAAGCATAATCAACCAACGACTTTACATCCTCAGCCTTAACACCATTAAGATCTGCCTTGTTAACGGCTTCAATTAATGCGTTGCAGGTTGTTTCTTTAAGCCCCACTTTTTTAACTTCTTTTACAAGCTTTTCAGCTCTATCAACAACAACAGACCTCTTAATCGCCTCTAGATCTACTTTTGTAGCCTTCACAGATGAAACAGGTGATACCGACATAAAATTTATCCTTTCTTAAATAACAGCATCGTAAATATTTTTTTAAACAGAAGAAGACGCCGAAGAAGGCACTAGACTAATCTTTAAAGCTAAATGACTTGACTGCAATTCTCTTCCCAAAGTAGATGAACTTTCTACTCTCTGGCCAACCAAAGCCTCACTCGCAGTCACTTCCGCCAATTCAGATAACTCTTTCTGGTAAAACTTCAAAATTTCTGCAACAGGATTATTCGAGGTAAAGGCTTTAAGTAGAGGGCTAGATTCAGAGCTGTTAATCGCAGTCGCCAAATCAGTATTAAATTTTTTAAATACAGCGTCATTTTCAGAAACCGAAAATTCAGACGCAAGGTCATCATCATCCGAAGCAAAAGGATTTTTTTCTGAATCACCCTTACTTACTAAAGCCGTTTTAACAGCGTCATAAATCGACTTGTATTGAGCAAGTAACGTTGTTACATCAAAATCATCATTACTTGGAAGTTTCGACTCCAATAAAGGTGCCGTCGAACGAATACTAACTTTCAAAGCATCCAAATCGTTATGCATATAAGTATCGATTTGTTTTACCATAGCCTCTCTAAGTTGAAGCACCACTTCATTGTCTTTAGTTTCTGCAGTAATACGCGTTAAAGCCTTTACCATCATTGGATCAAGTGGATCAACAGATTTAACTTCCAAATGAGGAACTAATCCTTCCTGAATCTGAGGAATTGGAGGCAATAGGCAAAGTTTATCCCCAGATTTTCCATAAACTAGAGGAATGTCATTAGAAATTTCCGGCTTATTAAGGAACCTCAACGCAACATCTACAGTAAGCAATTCAGTTCCTTTTTCGCCAAAACTGCTAAGTATATTTATTATTGCATCCATTACTTTGCCTGCTTTAGTCTCAAATAAAGAGCCATCTAATCTGTCATCAGCTAAAAGCAGTTGAATCCACCCACTAGGAATTTTGGTATCTGCAGCTAACTTATCTGCAACATACTTATATACAACTGAAATTCGCTCATCAGAATCACGCTTAGTGGACGGTTTTAGTTTTGCAACAAACAACTTATTTGCTGCCATTACCTTTTCTTTGGTTCGCAATTCGTCGAACGATTTCATAGAGGAAGCTATTGCAGTCGAATCTTCCGTCAACTTCAGCAGATCTTCACTCGAGTGTTTTGAGTCGGAGGAAGAGTTAAAAGCAACTTCCTTAGCCACTTCTTGGACAGCTTTTTTTACTACTGCGTTTTGAAGCGATTGAACAACAACTTGAACTGGGTCGTTACTAAGAGAATCTGTAGATTTTTCAGGGGGTAATTGACAACATTTACAGCATAAAACACTACGTCTTAGCCAATCAAGGACTTTACCTAAAACAGTTTTTTGACCTTTTTTAGCTGTACAAGATTCTACACTCAATCCTAGTAAACCTACCAAGGCTACAAATCCAAGACCAATTGCAGCCCAAGAACCCACTGAGACTTCAGTAGAGGGAGACTCAGAAGTTCTTATCGTTGTTTGTATCGAAGATCCACGTAAAGCTTGGGCTGTACGATTACCTAATTCACTCGCATCACTTTCATGAGATTCTACCTGACCAACCAAAGCCTGAGGTGCAAAAGGATCAACAGCTGGGAGTTCAGAAGGTAATTTTTCTGAAAGTGTAGCTTTGGGTAAAGTCCCGTTAAATAGGCCCTTTACTAAACCCTGAATAAAGTCTGTATTAGTGCCTCCCTGTGTTTCACTTTCAATTTTAGATTTCAAACTGTCAAAAATACCACGACCTAAAGTATCTAAGGTTCTAATTAGCGTTTGGTCCACACAAATGTTTTCACCATTAATTGAAAAATAAGGAACTAAAGTTGAATTTTCACAACCAAACAACCTACCTAACTCAATTAATGTATCTACAATAAGCCTAGGCGTCGCGGTTTGAAAACCTTCGTTAAACGCCTTTATAACATCGGTTTCTAATTTAGAACCAAGGGCCCGAGATATAAATACTGCGGTGGTGTTCAACTCATTAGGCGTTAGCTGATTAATTGGTAAAGCTCCAAAATTTCCCTCTGCAACACAAACCTGTAAATTTTTATTTAAAATTTGCTCACGATAGCTTGCCCATTGCTGGGTTGTAAGCGCTTTGGTTTGATTTTTAGAAATTGCGTCGGCTTCAATTTCTAAAAAGCCTGCAAAAGTAGTTGCCGCAGCTAGTTTTACCTGTAAAGCGGTTGTATTTTGGTTACCTGAGAAACTGGCTAATTGATTTCTAATGTCAGTTAAGTCAACCGTGTAGCCATTAAACACAGCTAATTTAGAGTCGTACTGGGCTTTTAATATACTTACCTGGGAATCGGTTAAGTTAAAGTTGTTATAATGAACCTGTACAGCCGCTAAGCTAGTAGTATCATTGGCCCCTGCAATTTGATCCTTAAAGAAATTAAACGCTTCCGATTGAAACGCCGAAAAAGAACCATCGGTAGCATTTTGGGCTAAGTCTAGTGTAGTTGAAGCTCCTTTAACATCGCTTAGCAGCTGGGCTTTAAAACTGGTCACTTTGTCTAACAAAACTTTTTCGTTTTGAGAGGCGGTATTTAAAGCATCTGAGGTGGTTTTTGCAGAATCAGCTGTTAATTTTACTTGAGTTAATTCAGTTTGGACTTGGCTTGCAGTTGTTTTTGCAGTAGACACATCGCCTAATAAGGTTCTCTGAGCGTCAATTAAATCTTGAATCGATTTAGGGATGGAAGATCCAAACCATGCCACAGTTGAAAATTCTGTTTGAGCATTGGTTAATTCGGTAGTATTTTTGGCCGAAGCTATTTTTTCTGAAGCTAAACTTTGTTTCACTTTGGCCGTTTGTTCAGCTAACACACTTGAGCCTAAATTAAAGCTTGAAGCTTGGGTTAAAAGCGTACTAACAGTTGTAATATTGGTAGCTACTTGTAATTTATCATTAAAGTAAGTAGCAGCTGCTTCTTTAAAGGCTGAACTATAGTTTGCATTGATAGAATTTGTAAAATAAGTAGTTGCAGTCGTCATATTGCTTGCTAACAACCCTTTAAACGTGTCTACCGCAGCTTTTTGATCACTTAAAGCTTTTTGGTCTGTTTTTACCTGGGTTAAATCACCTTGTACTTGGCTTGCGGTTGTTTTTGCAGTAGACACATCGCCCCACAAGATTCGCTTTGCATCAATTTGAGCTTGAACTACAGCAGGAATAAGCACCTGGGTTGAATTAAACACCGTGCTTGAACTGTTGCTCGAGCTATTACTTGAAGAAACTGTTGGCACCAAAAACCATTCATTTGAAGCAAAAGTTTGATCTACTAAGCTATTCAATTCGTCTAAGCTACGCACCGAATTAACGGCTAAAACTGCAAAATCGGTTTTTCGTACCTCGATTACCTTTTGGATCTGCTGAGGAAACTCCCCTGAAATACCATAGTCGGCTTTTTTATTAATAAGGGTACTTAAATCGGTAATATTTCTAGCTAAAGCACACTCGTCTTTAAAAAAAGTTTGATAAGCCGTTGTGTTACGCGTTAACAAAGAATCTAAAAACATAGAATCAGAATTAAACGATAGACGATAGGCATCAATAATATCCTGCATTTGGGTGGTATTTCTTTGATCAACAGCCCTCTCAAAAGCCTCTTTTACCTTACCTTGTCGATCAAGTTGAATAATAGTTGCATCTTGCGCATTAATTTGATTTCTGAATCCATTAACTTGGGTATTAAAGTTAATTTGAACCGTCAACATACTCTTAGCCACTTCAGCTGCAACTACTTGTTGTAACGTTGGGGGAGTAACAGGAGCGGCGGTATGATCAATCACCACCGTGTCACAAATCACATTAGGATCACACAACACTGCAAAATCAGGTGCATACTGCCCACCAGAACTACCCAATTTACTAACCATAAAGGTTAAAAAAGCTTTGTAAGCATCGGCTGTTGAATTGGCATGTGTATTTAAATAGTCAAAAACCTGTTGAGGAGAATACCCCGTGCCTAAACCAGCGTCTGAAGTAGCTCCTTGAAAGGTGGTTAAACCTTGTTGATCTGAATAATAACCAATGGCACTACTTAACGAATCTGTCGATGCACTCGCTGAGCCCGTACAATCAGAAAAATATGTATCGTTATGAGCTAAAGCACAGGTTCCATTTTGGGCCAAAGAACTTAGCAACGAATCAAGATAAGCAGTTGTTGAATTGGATAGCGGTTGTGCTTGAACAAGAGTAGGCAAAGTAGTTAAACCAACCAAGCCTAACGCCGTGTGAATTGCATTTACACCCACCGAAGAATCAGATCGCGAGGCAGACAGGACCGAACGAGTAGCCAGCGTTGCAAAAGCAGAATAAGCCAGCGCTTTACCAGTAGTTGTAGCCACTTGTTGAACCGATGGCGCTTGAGTATACACATTCCAAATCCCATCGGCTAAAGCTACCAGCGCCTCTGAAGCACCATTTTGAACTGCTTCAAATCGAGAGGCTGCATTTTCACCCATCTCTTTCCACATACGATCTGAGTATTGAGCTTTTGATTCATGCCAAGACCCATGTTTATGATGGTTCAAATCGTACTGGGCATCTAGATAATAGTTGTAGCCCTTAATGGCTGCATCACTCAATTGCAGAAAAGCCAGGGCACCACTTACCACAGCTTTGGTGGTATCAGACCACTCAAGATTACGATCTTCTTTGCTAAATAAGATATCTGCGTCTAAACACTCTGCAATGCCCTCTAAAAGCTTAATATTTTCAGTACCCGTTAATTTTTTAGAGGTTTCAGTGACCTCAGGCAAAGCCTCAATAAGCTCTTTAAATTTAAAAGCCACATCTCTGTTAATTAATTGATCATCTTTTAAAGCAGTTTCAATAGCTTTAACAATGTCAGCTCTAAGCTGTCTCGCTTGGTTTGTAGAAAATTTACCTTGATGCGAATCAAAAGCTTTTTTCATAGTTGCAAGCGTTTCTCTAAACTCAGTTTCTTCTTTTTCGGTTAAAATATTAGCATCTTGAGCACTTAATAAAATACGTGCGTATTCTTGCTTATCTAGGGCTTCTAAATAAGCTTTATCACTATCAAAGGTATGTACCTTTCCGTCATGATCTTTTTGTACAATAACAACCTGCTTGCCATCCAAACGCTTGATGGCCTGTCCTCGTTCTAAATTTTCACCTAGCGATTTCAATGCTTCATCAAGTGATGAAAACTGAACTAACTTACCATTGAAAATTAAATTACCCGCTTCACGAATTACAAAAACATCTTCACCAGCAATTTTAGCTTTAATGAGCTGACCGTTTTTTAATGTCTCAAAAGCGTCTTCACTAAACTCTTCCAAAGCTTTTTCTTTAACCTTAACGTCTTTTACTTTTAAGGTTCTATCTAACTCAGATCTAAACTCTACAGCCTTACTATTTTCTCCATTATCAGCAGCCGAGCTGGTTATAAACAAAGGTGTTTTTGTTCCGTCATTTTTCACTTGAACCAAAGTCCACTCATCTTGCTTGGTTTTATTTTTTGCTACAAAATCTAAACACGCTGAACGCGCTTTAGCATAGCTTTTATCTGAAAAAGTGAGCACTGAACCATAGGCATCTTTTACTTTATAAACCGTGTTTCCATTTTTTAATTTATAACTCACAATTTGACGAGGAAGTTTTAACAATTCCTCATCAATGGCACGCCCATTTTTAGCTGTTAATAAGGTGATTATTTCGCCGTGTTTACCTACAAAGCACCCTTCAAGCACAAATCCTTCATCAGTCGATTTGGCTTTAGCTTGCACCAAACGTTCGGCTCGGGCTTGGCTTGCCATCAAATCAGCTTCACTTACACCCAATAGCACTTTTGTTTTATCTTCAGATAATTGGGCAAAATAAGTGTCACCATTTACGGCTAATCTAACCACACCCAGGGGCTTGTTTTTACACACTTCAAAAGCAGCCTCTTGTAAGGTTTGATTCTTTTTCAAAGTGATGTTTGCAAACCGAAGAGACGACGCAAATTTAGAAGTAAAGTCTTCCGATTTTTCAAAAACCTGTAAAGAATTAAAAAGACCATCCGTTCTCCCATAACTTACAAAACGAGCTTTACCATTTTCAAACTCGCCCCATACATACGGAGCACCGTAATACCCCGAATAGGGTTTTTGAAGCTCATGCATAAATGAAGCCACTTCAGCACGATAAGCATCTAGTGACGCATATTTAACAAACTCTTGTTTTGAGTTATGAGCATAAATTAGTTTTTTACCTTCAAGCTCAAGTACCCAAACATTATTGCCATCGGCTTTGCCTAATTTTTCTGCCAACTTTTCAATCGACTCAAACACAAAGGTGTCGCCGCCTACCGTTACAGAAACGCCTGTAACCTTCTTATCTTTATTCACTACATTTTTAACCTGTAAATTTTGAATATTAAGGTAAAAGCCTTTTTCTTGCTCTTGTTTATCTAACATAAACGCTACGCCAAAGGCCTTGTCTCGTCGCAATGTATTGACTGCGGCCTCCACTTTTTTGTTTAGTAACTCAGCCAACTCAGTTTCTGTTTTTTCTGTCTTCGATTTTTCTTGTTCTTGTTTAAGTAATTCAGCCTGCTCTTTTTTGATTGCATTAAACTCAACTTCTGTAACAACCATGTCTGACGAACGAATATATCTTTTTAAAGGGTTTAAATCGCCAGCTTTTTCAAAATTATCTTTCACTTGGGTTGAATCAGACACTACAAATATCGATTCTCCCCCAATCACGGCTTCTTGTATGCCCGATCCAAAACCAGATTTTTCTCTTAATAAAACAGCTTTCAATGCATCCAGGTTGTAAGCCGCAACCCATTGTCCTGATGTTTGAGCCGACTTGGTTAAATATAAGGTATGAATCGTGGTCGTTCTTAAATCTTTTGAAAGAGAAGGCTTATCGGCCAAAGAGTAGGCTTTTGCAGTTCCATCAACATTCAGCACAATCAGTCGATTATCTGCGGGATCAAAATACAAAAGCTGATTTTTTGTGGGTTGTACAGCCTCTTTGCCCATGTATTTCTGGGCATCTTCTAAGGAAAAAGGTTTAAGCAAAATTGCATTAACACTAGAAATCTCTTTTTGCTCAACGTTTAATAGTACAGGAACAGCCTTGTCGCCTTTTAAAACAGAAGCCAAAAACTGTTCTTGAGAAGTTTTAGAAGCTGTTGAAGCTGAAACCAAAGAACTTTCTGAAACCTTTAAAAAATCGCCTAAATGACCCTTTGGCTCTACTTTATCAACGGTTTTTGACTCGGAACCTTTTAGTTTATCGAGATCTTTTGCACGAGACTGTTGTAAGACATGATTTGTAACGGATGGACTTGAACTTAAATATGAGAGTGTATTTGACATAATTTTGAAGGGCCTCCCTTGAAGCATTTTTTAGAATATTAAAAGACAACACAAGCCTTTTTAAGGCATGGGTCTATTAAAGATTATCGAATCAAACCGAAATAAATTGCAGAATTTCTACTGTTTAGAACAGCTTTGATATACCCAAATATTTTGATACATTGAACTTACTGAAGCAAATTTATTACGAAGAAATCCCCAAATACTTTAATTTATGAACCTTATAGTTCTACCATACCCCCGCCCACAAAGTGAAGTACCTCTACCCTATCGCCCTCTAAAATGGGCTCAACAGCAAAAACCTCTGGCTTAAACAGCTGGAGGTTTTTTTCAATAACAACATGATTGGGGTTTAAGCGTAAATGCTTCACCCACTGAGAAAGAGTTAAGTGAGCCTCAGACCAGGTAACGGCTTCGCCATTGCAGGTAAAATAAATACTCACTCTACTCTCCACCCCAGGGCTGTTACCATAGCCCTCACCTAAGAACATGTACTCGGGAAAGTGGCCAAAAGTTAAACCAAGCCTTCCCTAAAATATCTTTTTTAGGCACAAAACCCCAAAACCTTGAATCAAACGAATCACCACGGTTATCACCCATCATAAAAAAATGCCCTTGTGGAACTGTTGTTGGACCATAAAAACTATAATCATTACGCACTTGAACCCCGGGAAACACCAAGAGTTGGTTATTAATGTAAATATCACCTCGACGCACTTCTAACACATCGCCCGGCAAACCTACACAACGTTTCACATAGTCTTTGCCATCTTTCATGGGCGAGCGAAACACCACAATATCGCCCCGCTCAGGCGATTTAAAATAATAAATAGCCTTGTTTACAAACAAATGATCTTTAATCATAAGTGTAGGTATCATGGAGCCTGTAGGTACCACCGAATGTTGTATAATTAATGCCCTTACCAATAGCGCAATCACAACAGCCACTCCTACCATCTCGGTAAGATCAACCGCTCGATACACCCAAATATTTTTTTCTTTTAGCGATTCTTTATAAGCTTGCCATTTGCTTTGCCATAAACGGTATGTCCTTAACATAGTTCAATTCCTTTAAAATTTAATTTTATATAACGTTACCATAGTTTTTTAAAAAATACAGGGGTAATTTTTAACTTAACAAAACAGCTTACTTAGAGCAAAATAAGATTATCTCATTTTACAACAAGAAAGTACCATAACCATGTCAAAAATATTAGTTACAGGCGGAGCCGGCTTTTTAGGCAGTCACCTTTGTGATGCTCTTTTAAAACAAAATCACGACGTTATTTGTTTAGATAATTTTTTCACTGGCTCTAAAGAAAATATCTCTCAGCATCTTAAAAATCCTCGTTTTGAACTGATTCGTCACGATGTAATCGAGCCCATTTTATTAGAAGTAGACCAAATTTATCACTTGGCCTGCCCTGCCTCACCTATTCATTATCAGTACAACCCCATTAAAACCACCAAAACCTCGGTTATGGGATCTATCAATATGTTGGGTTTAGCAAAACGGGTAAAATGCCCCATTTTACTGGCTTCAACCTCAGAAGTTTATGGTGATCCGCAAGTGCACCCCCAAAAAGAAGATTACTGGGGCTACGTAAACCCCATCGGTATACGTAGCTGTTACGACGAAGGAAAACGTGTAGCCGAAACCTTGTTTTTTGACTATTACCGAGAAGCCCACGTAGCCATTCGCGTGGCCCGCATTTTTAACACGTATGGCCCTCGTATGGCCGAACACGACGGACGCGTGGTAAGCAACTTTATTGTTCAAGCCCTTAAAAACGAGCCCATTACCTTGTACGGCGATGGGTCTCAAACCCGCTCGTTTTGTTATGTAGACGACCTTATTGATGGATTGATGCGTTTAATGAACAACTCAAGCCATTTTGTAGGCCCTGTAAATATTGGAAACCCCAACGAATTTACTATTTTAGAATTAGCCAAAAAGGTAATTGAATTAACGGGTTCGAAATCAACCCTGGTTTATAATCCACTTCCATCCGACGACCCCAAAGTACGTCAGCCCGACATTAGTTTGGCACAAGCCAAATTAGGATGGACCCCACAAATACAACTTAACCAAGGGCTAGAAGAAACCATCAACTACTTTAAAGGGTTGGCTCACTAAATTTTTGGCAATACTCGTTGGCTTGACTTATCAGCTCAAATAACCTAGGACTATGGCTCAAAACATCATGAAACAATGGAGCTAAATCTAGCATTTTATATTCGTGGGCAATGTTGTTTCTGAGCTCTTTAAGTCGTCTGATTTCTTCAACCGATTCAATTAAACCCCGTTTATGGGCACGATTTAAAACATCAATAAAAGTACCTTGTTCTTCAAATTCTACCTTATCGATGGCTCTATAAACCTTTTGAACTAAAATATCAGTGGTACGGGCAAATCGACTGGTTAAGTTTTCTAAAAGATCACATTCGTCTTCAGAATAAAAAGGCTTCACATCAAGTTTCTCACACTTAACGTAACTACGGCGTAACCACTGAGCCGATTTATTCAAGTCATCTAAAGCAGAAAAAAGATAACTCAAATACTCTTTTTGTGTCATAAACAAACCCCTTCTTTTAATACAATTTGCCCCAAGGGTGAACTAAAATCAGACTCAATAACCAAATCTATTTTCTGCTCGCCCAACCCATCGTAAAGTGCCATCTTAATATCACGAAGTTTATCACGAGAAATGCTAGGTGAAAGCACAAACAAATCGATATCTCCACCTCGTTTTGAATCATCCACTCGTGACCCAAACAACCACACTTGTGCCTCAGAATCGTAGGCTAAAATCGCACGTTTTATGGTTTGAATGTCTAAATCAGTTAATCGCATAGGAAATAATAGTGGTGCGCGAGGAGGGAGTTGAACCCACACGCCGTAAGGCGCTAGATCCTAAGTCTAGTGCGTCTGCCAATTTCGCCACTCGCGCAATGAGAAAACTGGTCAAAAAGAATAGCACGAAATTTAATAGGGGTCCACGACCTTCTTATCTAAAAGACCTAAAACCCACATTTCAAAATCACGCATCAAGGTTTTACTTAATGACACTCTTTTATCTAAAGGATCCACCAAAATGGTATACATTTTTAACCAGTTACCTAACACCACATCGGTAAACAATTTGTCACCCAAAACAATGCTTGTTTTAGCCTCAATACCCCTATCGTTTATCCATTCTTTTAAGCTATACACAAAAGGTTTTCCTGCAAATACTAAACCCTGTACCCCCAACTGCTGAGCCACCCGTTGAATGCGTCTAAAACTAATGTTATTTGAAATTAAAACAACCTCAAACCCACACGATTTAACATGGTCTACCCATTGTTGTTTTTGCAACGATACCTTTAATTTATCGTAAGGCAAAATGGTATTGTCTACATCTAAAAAAAGGGTTCTATACCCTTCCGAATACAAATTTTCCATACGAATATCGTCAACAGAACTGTAAATAGCATTGGGCTTTAACAAAGCATGAGCTATAACCGTTAAGCTTTTAGTGGCGGCCATTACACCAAAACCGATTGAAGATGCTTTACCCAAGTGCTTATAAGGCTGTGTTTAACCTTAAATTGAACCGGGTTAGCAATTAAGTATGCCGACGACTCAAGCAAGGTATCTACGATACTTAACTGATTTTCTTGCAGGGTTTTGCCTGTAGCCGTTAAATCAACAATCATGTCGGCTAACCCCGTTAAAGGTGCCAATTCGATAGACCCATACAACTTGATCAACTTTACCTTTAATCCTTTTGATAAAAAATAAGCCTGAGTGCTGGACGGATACTTGGTAGCAATCACCATATGTGGCCAAAGAGGGGTTTTAGCTGTTTGCGAAGGGGCCGCCAACACTAACTTGCATTGCCCAAACTTTAAATCCATTAACCTAAGTACTGTAGGCTGCTGTTCATGCAAAACGTCTAAACCGGCTATTCCTAAATCGGCAGCACCTTGCTCAACATATACAGGAACATCCCAAGGACGAACCTGTAACAAGGTAATAAGACCTTGTGTATCAGTGGTAGACAATTTTCTACTGGTATTCAGATCATCGTTAAAGGTAATACCCAAACGATTAAACGCCTCTAAAGCTTCTTTTAACAAATAGCCTTTTGAAACAGCAATGGTTAATGTTTGTTTCATGATTTTTTAAGTCCTAATGCGCTTAAATCAAGGGCAAACCCAACCGCTGGGCAGGCATATCCAAATTTAGCCAACAACTGATCATAACGTCCACCTGAGGCTAAAACCTGTAAATATTGCTCAGAATACCCTTCAAAAATAAGACCCGTGTAATAATTTAACGACTTTACCAAACCTCGGTTAAACCACACATAGCGATCAAAGCCATTGTTTTTCAACCCCTCAAAAACCGAAAGTAAGTACGCATGATCTTGAACAACTTCCTGCTTTCCACGCTGCGGCAAATAGCCTAAAGACACATAATCACCCTTTAACAAAGCCTCTACCTGAGTTTGCGGAAGATCTTTTGCAAAATCGGTATGTCCAATATCGATAGCAATATCTGAAATTCCTAATTTTAAAAAAGCCTCAACACACAGCGAAATAACCTGGGCATCCGCCTCAGGAGTGCTTTCACCTATAAACTCTAAACCTGCTTGAAGCGATTCGATATCTTTTTCAATACCCGCTTTATGGTTTCTATACACCGAGTCGGTGTAATACAACTTAGTAGGTTTAGTGTTGTTACGCATGCGACTGGCCACCAACCTAGCGATAGGCACAGTATGATCAGGCCGTAACACCAAAGCCTCACCGTCTGCATCAAAAAATTTGATGGCTAATTCGTTAAATTCATCCCCCATTCCAACTGCTAAAGCATTAAAATACTCAAGAGTTGGGGTTTTAATAGGCTGATATCCCGAAGCCTCAAAAACCTGCTGAACCAAAGTAATACGTTCATTAAAGATTTTAAAATCTTCAGGTAAAAAATCGGTAACACCAAAAGGGGTAATCGAGGTCATAATTTTTGAATGGTAGCATAAGTAGTGCTTTATTTCTAAGCGCAATTAATGCTATAGTTGAAACCCGTGAAAAAATCTACCAAATACATTTTTATTACGGGTGGCGTAGTTTCTTCCTTAGGCAAAGGGATTGTGGCTGCGTCTTTAGGCGTTTTACTAAAAAGCCAAGGCTTTAAAGTAACTTTGCAAAAGTTTGATCCTTACCTCAACGTTGATCCCGGCACTATGAGCCCCTTTCAGCATGGAGAGGTGTTCGTTACCGAAGATGGCTGTGAAACCGACCTTGACTTAGGCCATTACGAACGATTTATTGACCAAAATTTATCACGGGTAAACAACGTCACCTCAGGTATGATTTTTTGGGATGTGCTTTTAAAAGAACGAAACGGCGACTATTTGGGCAACACCGTTCAAATTATTCCTCACGTTACTAACGAAATTAAAAAACGCGTTCAACTCCCCTTAGAAAAAGAACACTTTGATTTTATTATTACCGAAATTGGCGGTACGGTGGGTGATATTGAAAGCCAACCTTTTTTAGAAGCTATTCGCCAATTTGAATATGAAAACCGTGCAGATTGTGCTCATATTCATGTCACTTTAGTACCTTACTTGCCTACATCTGGTGAGCTTAAAACAAAACCCACTCAACACAGTGTTAAAGAAATTAGGGCCATAGGCATTCATCCCGATGTGATTGTTTGCCGAACCTCCGAAACCATCAGCTTTGAGCTAAAACAAAAAATTGCCTTATTTTGTGATGTAAGCCCAGAAGCTGTCATAACAGCCCCTGATGCTGACAGTATTTATGAAGTACCCTTAATGCTTGAGCAAGAAAAATTAGATCAAGTCATTTTGCAACGTCTGGGTCTTACTTCAAAACCCAATCAGTTGTCTGAGTGGAGACAATTTGTAGACACCCTACTTAAAAAAGACTTACCCTCCATAAAAATTGCTATCGTGGGTAAATACACTAGTTTATCGGATGCTTATTTAAGTGTTGTAGAAGCCTTAACCCATGCCGGTGTCGCTAATGAATGTAAAATTGACATTCATTGGGTAGAGGCTGAAAAACTAACGTCAGAAAATTTAAATAAACACCTTGAAGGCGCTTATGGAATATTAATTCCAGGAGGTTTTGGCTCACGGGGTATTGAAGGTAAAATTTTAGCAGCCCAATATGCACGAGAGAAAAAAATTCCTTATTTAGGACTTTGTTTAGGTATGCACATTGCCGTCATTGAATTTGCCCGCCATGTTTTAAACTTTAAAGATGCTCATAGTACCGAATTTAACGAACAGAGCCCTTACCCCGTAATTGATTTTTTAACAGGTCAGCGCGACGTTACCCAAAAGGGCGGAACCATGCGTCTTGGGGCCTATCCTTGCAAAATTAAAACCTCAACCAAATTGTTTAATGCCTATCAAACAACAGCTATTCACGAAAGGCACCGCCATCGTTACGAATTTAACAATACTTACCGAAAATCGTTTGAGGATCACGGCATGATTTTTTCTGGAACTCTTCCCGACGATTCATTAGTAGAGGTGATTGAACTCAAAGAACATCCATGGTTTGTGGCCTGCCAATTTCACCCCGAATTTAAATCTCGGCCCTCAAAAAGTCATCCGTTATTTAAATCGTTTATAGAAGCTGCGAAAATAAACGCTTTTAAAGCGGCTGAGTTTTAGGTCCCCTGTCAAATCTAACTTACTAAAACACCCCAAAAAGGACCCCATTGAAAAAACGGTTCCACCTGGGTAAAGCCAGCTTGAGCTAGCAAGGCTCTATTTTCTAATTCAGTTAATGGAACCAAAACACCTTCTAACGCCTTGTGTTTAGACTCAATTTCAGTCCAGGCGTAGCCCTGCTCGTGTTTGTACTGATAATAAATTTGGGTCCATAACGACTCTAGATGGGCATGAGCTGGCTTTATTTTTTCTATCCAAATCATCACCCCATTTTTATTCAACTTTTTACGAATATCTTTCAGTACATCTAAGCGATTTTTTAAAGGTAAAAACTGTAAAATCAAATTGCAAATCACCAAATCCATCGAGTTTATTGGCAACGGATTTACCAAATCATGAACCTGCCATTGAATGGACCCAGAAATATTCATAGAAAGCTGTTTTTCTTGGGCTTTTTGAATCATATCTTGGCTTTTATCAAGTCCTATCCATTGCACAGAAATACCAGTAAAAAAAGACTGAAGACCGAGTAATGTAGTGCCTGTTGAACACCCCAAATCGAGTACGGTAAATCCAGGCTTAAGGTAAGCCTGAACCAGCTTTGAAATCCAATCTTGAATGGTAAAATAGCCTGGAACACTTCGGCTTACCATGTCGTCAAAAACATGAGCCACTTGGCCATTAAACGAAAAACCGCCCCTTTCAAAAGGCGTGCGTAAAAAGATGTCATCTTTATGCATAAGTTTATTACTTGTACAATGAAGGTCAATTATCCGTAAAGTAAACAAAGGAATTCACTATGACTTCAGCAAAAAAAATGTGTTTAAGGGTTGCCATTCTGTTGTCTTTTTTAGTAGGATCAACCATCATGGCTTTGAACCCCGCATCTGTTTTAGAGTATCACCTAGAAAACGGTCTAACCGTTTTTTTAATTCAAGACCCTTCTGCATCTTTTGTTTCCGTTAGAACGTATGTAAGAACAGGATCAATTGATGAAGCCCCTTTGCTAGGCTCAGGTCTCTCGCATTACCTCGAGCACCTTTTAGCCGGAGGTACTACACATTTTAGAACCGAAGAAACCTACAGAAAATTAATCACATCCATGGGTGGAGCCTACAATGCGTATACCACCACCGATCATACCTGTTACTACATCAATACACTTCCAAAAGATGTATTTGAAGCCACTTCTATTTTGCATGAATGGATGTTCTACAATACGTTTCCGGACAAAGAATACAACCGTGAAAAAGAAGTAATTACACGTGAAATCGAAAAAGGGGAAGCCAGTATTGGTCGTTCTTTTTATCAAATTTGCCAAGAAAATTTTTATAAATTTAACGCTATCCGATACCCAGTCATTGGCTATCTAGAAAATTTCAAAGCCGTTCAAAAAAATCAGCTGATGGATTACTACAAATCACGGTATATTCCATCCAACATGGCTTTGGTTATTGGCGGCAATATCGAGCCAGTTTCATTACTTGAGCATATTAAAAAAACCTTTGGAAAAGAAAAACGTATAGCCCCCCCAAAAGTAAATTTTTTACCCGAGCCATTACCCTTTTCTAGCCGATATCAAGCGCAAGAAGGCGATACACATGTAACTTATTTCAGCATTCGTTTTCCTAGTATCGACATTGCTTCTCCAGACTTATATCCGCTTGATTTGCTTGATTTTATTTTAGGACATGGTGAAGATTCGTTGCTTCATAAAACAATCGTTGAAGACAAAAAATTAGCCTACTCGGTACATACCAATTCGTATACACCCACTACAACTACGGGCTACTTTGATATTTCATTTGAAATTGACTTAAAAAACAAAGAGGCCGTTGAAAAAGCAGTATTTGAAATTATTGAAGATATTCGCAAAGGCAAACTAGACAGCAAACGCATAGAAAGGGCTAAAAAACAAAAATTAGCCGACGATATTTTTTCGGTTTCAACTGTTGAAGATAAGGTAGAAAAAGTAGGCCAATCGTTTATTTACGGATTTAGCAAAACATTTTACGAAGATTACATTAGCAATTTTAGGCATGTAAACAAAGACGATGTGATTGCCGCAGCCAAACGGTATTTAATTCCCGAACGTGCTATTTTCACAGTGCTTAATCCTAAAAAAGAAGTTCCCCCTACTCAAAACGAAGGTACAAATACTTTGGTTTTAACCAAAAAACCAAAACTAGTAACCCTTGATAACGGCCTACGCATTTTGCTGTATCAAGACAGTTCATTGCCCAAAGTTTTTGTAAAAGCCACCCTACTAGGAGGAATTCGTGCAGAAACAGCGTCTAAAAATGGTGTAGGATATCTAACTTCTGACTTAATCGGCAAGCAGTCAAAGAAGTATTCAAAAGATGCGATTCATACCCTTATTGAAGGTAACGGAGCTCATTTGGGTGGATCATTAGGAAACAACACGTTTACAGTAAGTTTAGATTGCCTTTCAGAAGATTTTTCAAGCCTTTTGCCTGTGTTCTTCGACACCTTGCTTAACCCAGTGTTTAAAGCCGACGACTGTGAAGAGTCAAAACGAAAAGTATTAAAGCGAATCACGCAACGTAAAGACGATTGGTTCAGCTATGGAAGCTACGAATTTAGAAAAAACTTTTTTGCCCCCCATCCCTATAGCCTTTCGTTACTAGGTGAAAAAAACACCATTAAGCCTTTGCAACCAGACGATATTAAAACATTTTACAAGTCACTCATTAATCCCTCACAAATGGTTTTAAGTGTTTTTGGAGACTTTGACGAACAAAAAACGCTTGCTCAACTAAATAAAAATTTAGCCTCAATAAAAACTGTTCCCACTTCAAATTTAACTTTACCCATTGAACGCCCTTTACATTCAAAAAAATCTACTAAGCATTTTGAGGTTCCTCAAGATATCGGGGCTATTTTTTTTGGATTTGATGGCGAAAAAGTTAGCAACAAAGACCTGAATATAGAGTTGGATTTATTAGATTGTGTGTTAACTGGGTCGCATTACCCAGGCGGGCGCCTACATACCTTGTTGCGCGAAAAAGGTCTTGTTTACGTGGTTCATGGAGGCCATAACCCAGGACTAGAACCCGGTGCTTATACCCTCTATGCACTTACGAACCCTAACCAACTTGAAGAGGTAGAAAGTTTAATTTTAAAAACCATAGACGATATCAAAAACAAAGACATTTCTGATGAAGAATTCAAAGAAGCCTTAAGTCAGCTAGATTTTTATTACAAAGACCGCAGCAGTTCATTAGAAGCCCTCAGCACCATAACTTCAACCGATGAACTGTTTAATAACGGCTACGATTACTTTACAAAAATCGAGAATAAGTTAAGATTACTGAGTAAGGATGATGTAAAAAATGCTGCTAAAAAATATTTAAATCATCCTCAAGTTTACATATTCAAATCTAAGAAAGACCTCCCAAAATGATAGAGCAGATTTCAAATATTTTTATTCACCTAGACAAATTTTTACCTACCGTTTACCAACAATATGGCACTTGGGTATATGTTATTTTGTTTTGTATTATTTTCATCGAAACAGGTTTTGTTTTTTTTCCATTTCTTCCCGGAGACTCTCTATTGTTTGCAGCAGGTGCCTTATCTGCCGCTACCGAACTGAATACTCTTATTTTGTGGGCTATACTGGTTGTTGCAGCAGTTTTGGGTGACACCATTAACTACTGGGTGGGTTACAAAGCCGGAGAGTACATAACCAGCCACAAATGGATAGACCAAAGCAAACTAGACAAAACCTCTGAGTTTTTTAAAAAATATGGGGGAAATGCTGTAATACTAGGTAGATTTGTGCCTATTATTCGCACCTTTGTTCCTTTTGTAGCAGGCATGAGCAAAATGCCGTACAGAAAATTTACATTTTATAATATATTAGGCGCTTTTATTTGGGTATCCATTGGCATATTTGCAGGTTACTTTTTTGCTAATCTGCCTTTTGTAAAAGACAATTTTTCAGCAGTAGTAATTGGAATTATTATCATCTCTTTAATTCCAATTGTGGGAAGCTTCATCCGATTTAAGCTATTCCCTTCCAAAGACTAGTTCTTTATATAGGATATAAGCCGTGAAGCGACCTGCTCTAGGCATTATTCTAGCTGGATTACTTTTGTTGTCTACAACATTGATTGCGGCTAACACCTCATTTACTGAAGATACGGATGACTCAAATTTTCGAGCACCTTCTCAATCCTCTGAAAAACGAACTCAAACCAAGCATTCTCTTCAATTTCTATCCAGCCAAGTCAATCTAGAATCACCCATTTTATCTAAATCTGGAGTGCTATTTTTTCCTCTTAGAGACGCTTTAGATATTATTCAGGCAGAACTTTATTACCTTCGGAAAGAAGACAGCTATCGAATTGAATTTGCCACAAAAGGGGTGGTTTGTTTCTTAACCCCGTATTCAAAAGAATTTAGAACTCAACGAAAAACCTTTGTCTTTCAGCAGGCTCCTTTTTTTGACCAACAAATTTTATACGTACCCGTAAAAGATTTTTTTCAATCGTTAGGATATTGGGTTCATATTAGTTCAAGTAACATTGTAATTTCTACTCTAAAAACAACTGCAAAAAAAAGTCATTCTCCCTCAACCATAACCTTAAGCTTTGGCACTCATACCTACGATGTACCTGTAACATTTAAACAAGGAAAAAAGTATATTGACCTAAAAACGGTACTGGAGCCAGAAGGATGGACCCTCACTCCATCAAAAAACAGATTCATTTTAAGCAATGGCTATAGGGCCGTAATCCTCTCTTTATCAACACCCGATGCTAAACAAAAACTCACCGATAGCCTACCCGTACTCTCTGAATTTCCTTTATCAGTGAAAAACCGCCTTCTTGTTTCAGTTCCTGAATTTTTTGAAAACTTAGGCTACACATTCATTAAAACAAGCACTCAAACCAGTACAAATGCTACCCAAAGTTACAAAGCGTTAGCCACTTTACAAGCTGTTTCATGGAAACATGACGCATTTTCACCTCATCTACTTTTTGAAAGCGTAGGCAGAATTGAGGCCAGTAAACCTACATTCTTTTATAGCCCAGAAAAAGGGTTTTATATTGATTTGTATCAAACAAAAAAATCTCCAAAATTTAGCATTTCTTACGAAAATGGCCCCATAAAAAAAATAACTACAACACAAATCTCACCTCAAATCGTAAGAATATGGGTGTATTTTATTGGCGACTGGGGCCTTTCTAGCCTTGAAACACATCCTAGTGGAGGCAAATTGCATTTTTATTCAAAAATTGCATCTATTACAGAAACTGTTAATGCCAAAAAATACGTGCTTTCTTTACATACCACTGGACCCGTTCGAACTCAATTCACATTTATTCAAAATCCTTCACGAATGATATTAGATTTACCTCATTCACTAAATCAACTACCCTCTCAGTTTATTCCTACCCAAAACAATTTTATTTCCCGCATTCGCAGTTCTCAGTTTGAAATTAATCCTGCTAAAACACGTATAGTTTTTGAACTAAATCAAGCCATAGATATGAAAGTTATTCGCAAAGGAACTACCCTAGAATTAGAAATTAGCACTGGATCTATCTCTCAACAAAGTACTAAACAAAACCTAGTTCAATCTAAGCATCTTAAAATTCAAAAAATAAGTTCAGAAAATATCAAAACGACTAAACCCACTCTTATTCGCAAAAAGACACTGCCCCTCGACTCAAAAGTAATCGTCATTGACGCAGGCCATGGAGGTGACGACCCCGGAGCCTTAAGCCTTCACCGTGATTATGAAAAAAATTACACACTTGATATTGCCCTTCGTTTACAACGCCTTTTAACGAAAGATGGAGCCTTTATCATCATGAGTCGACAAAAAGATCAAACCCTTACCCTTGAAGACAGAGTTCAACTAGCAAACGCAAACAAACCCGATCTTTTTATCAGTGTACACATCAACTCTTTCTTTAACCCCTTCTCTAGAGGCACTGAGACGTATTATTACAAAGCCATAGATAAACACCTTGCCGAAACGGTACACGAAGCTTTAACGCAAAAATTGGGCCTTCCTGACAAAGGTGTACGCAGAGCAAGGCTCTATGTTTTACGCCATACCCAAATGCCCGCTGTGCTAGTTGAACCTTTGTACATCACCAATTTTAAAGAATATCGTTTGCTTGAAGAACCTTATTTTAGAGAAAAAATTGCCCAAGGACTTGAAGAAGGAATTATTAAGTATTTATCGAAGTAAAAATTTTCCCGGGATTTAAAATCCCGTTTGGGTCAATCGACCTTTTAATCGACTTCATAAAAGCCAAATCTGTATTTGAAAATTGGGCCGAGAGGAAGTCTTTTTTAGTGAGCCCTACCCCATGTTCACCCGTAATTGTTCCACCCAGTTCAAGTGTTTTAGACAAAATAGCCTCCGTAAGTGTTTTAGAAACGGTTGGCCAATCGCAAGGTCCGGTTTGAACGATGTTGGCATGAATATTTCCATCCCCCAAGTGCCCATAACCCAAACCAAAATAATGATCTGTTTTTAGCGATTTCAAGTACTCCATCATTTCAGGAATACAACTCAACGGCACCACAATATCATGCGACAATTTATTGAGATAAGCGTCCCTAAGCGACTCAGAAATACGACGTCGAAGTGTCCATAAATACTCTTGATCGTTACGGGTTGCAGCTACCACGGTATAACTGGCATTAAATTGTTTGCATAAATCCAAAACCAAATTTATTTGCTTAGACACAGACTGATCTTCAAACCCGTCACACTCAATCAAAATAGAGGGTAAAGACGGCCACTCGGTACCTGGATGCACTTTTTTGACAGCTTCCACACAAGCTGTATCAAAAAACTCAGCGGTACTAGGTTCAATGCCGGCACGATTCACAGCCTCTAACACATTTAAAGCCTCTTGAACCGAACCAAACGTTGCTCCAACAACCTGCTGAATCAAGGGCTTGGGTTTCAAGGCCAAAGTAATAGAGGTTATAACTCCCAAGGTTCCTTCTGAACCTACAAGTAAATGAATTAAATCATAACCTGCTACATTTTTATGCAGTTTTCCACCCAACTTAAACGTAACCCCATTGGCCCAAACTCCTTCTAAACCTACTACGTATTGGCCCGTAACTCCATATTTTAAAGCCCTGGGCCCACCTGCATTTTCGGCCACATTTCCACCCAAAGTACACCTATCCAAACTGGCAGGATCAGGCGGATAAAATAATCCTACAGATTCAACAGCCGTTTGCAAAACACCGGTAATCACCCCTGGCTCAACAACAGCTACCCTGTTTACCGAATCAATTTCGATGATTTTAGTAAGCTGCTCTAAACTTAAAACCACCCCACCCTGAGCGGCCAAAGCCCCTCCCGTAGTGCCTGTACCTGCCCCACGCACAGTAACAGGAAATTTATGTTCATTTGCCGCTTTTAAAAGTGCTTCTACATGCTGTTTATTTTGTGCAAAAACAACAGCGTTAGGCTTACATCTATACCCCTGAGTAGCATCAATAGAATATTTTTCTAAAGTGGCGTCATCGCTGAAAGCACAGCCCGAAAGACCTAGGGAACTCAGTATGTTTAAAAGAGAAGACACAATTTTATAGTTCGCGCATAAAAAATGCGCAGTCTGTGCCATTTATCGAGCAGGGAATATAGCAAGCCTATATGACCGAATCGAAAATGGTGCAGACTGACATTTTTCAAAGCGATTATTGGATAATCTTGGTAACTACACCAGCACCAACAGTTCGACCACCTTCACGAATCGCAAATCTCATTCCTTCTTCACACGCTACAGGTACAATTAATTCAACCTCTAACGATATGTTATCT
>Ga0172373_10000677_pt1 | contig 56106 bp, 50 predicted proteins | sample Lak10m_2_FD_114546 | JGI IMG/M metagenome (GOLD analysis project Ga0172373, IMG submission 114546) | Freshwater microbial communities from Kabuno Bay, South-Kivu, Congo - kab_092012_10m | ecosystem: Environmental > Aquatic > Freshwater > Lake | place: Democratic Republic of the Congo... | reverse complement strand
GAGGCATTCGCTCAGATCGACAAGGAGGAGATCGACCCCATTCTCAGCATAACCACGAAAGCCGCCTGATCATGACCTCAGGCCATCTGGGAAATTACACCATCTTGACGGACGCTACCATCGAAAATGATGAGCCTTTGCCTATGATCCTACATCTTTTATGCTGGGCGCAATAGTCATATTGATAGCGAATACACAGCAGCAGCTCGCGGCACCCACCTGTTTGTTCATCTCGCCCTAGATCAGCGCAGGCATCCTGACTACCCGAGACTGGCGCGGAGGCCCAGCTCTACTAGACAATGCAGCTTCAGTGCGGCAATTGGCCGGCTTGCAAAGCTTAAAGGAGCGCTATGTGCCCGAAAAATGGTAGAAATAGCAGCACCAGCAGACGTCTTATAGCAGGAATATGAGAGCACAAACCAGGCGAAGGCGATGTGTAAGCGTAAAGATAGCATGGCCTTGCCTAAAGTCAGGATAGCGCTCGTGGAAGAGCACCAAGCGAATTTCGCCTATATCGGTCTCGGGAAAGCGCGCGACTTCAAACCTGGTTGTCGCGTCAACACGATCCTCCTGGAGGCCGTGAGGCACGCTGCCGGAACCTGGGCCGAGGTAAACAACCCGCAAATGGCCCAAGCCTTCAAGACCTTCACAACGCCGCAGGCACTCAGATGAGCCGGAACCTGGTCCTGATTATGGGTGATCAGCTGTCGATCGGGATCTCGTCTCTTGCCGGTGCTGACCCGCGGTGCGATGTGGTGCTGATGGCTGAGGTACTGGCAGAAGCGCGCTATGTCGATCACCACAAGCAGAAGCTCGCTCTAGTCTTTGCGGCAATGCGCCATTTCGCCGAGGAGCTCCGCGTTGCTGGTTGGCAGGTCGACTATCGCTGCGTCGATGAGCAGCTGCCCGATCTCGAGGCGGCACTAAAGGCCGCAATTGTGCGCCATGTCCCCGCGCAGATATTGGTCACCGAGCCTGGCGAATGGCGGCTGTGGCAGGCCATGCAAGGCTGGCGCGCGCGGTTCGGGCTGCCCGTTACGCTGTGCGACGATGACCGCTTTTTGTGCAGCCGCGCGGAGTTTGCGGCTTGGGCCGCGGAGCGCAAGACCTTTCTGATGGAACATTTCTATCGTCGGATGCGGCGCCGGACAGGGCTTTTGATGGATGGCGATCAGCCTGAGGGCGGGCGCTGGAATTTTGATGCCGAGAACCGCGCCCCCGGGCAGGACAGCCTGTTTCTGCCCACCCCGCCCGAGGGTGCGCGCGACGTGATCACCGCCGAGGTTCTGGCGACGGTCGGGCGCGATTTCCCCGAAAGCTTTGGCCAGCTCGAGCCGTTTTACTGGCAAACAACCCGCGCGGGGGCCGAGGCGGCGCGCGACGGTTTCCTGCGAGAGGCGCTGCCTGAGTTCGGCATCTATCAGGATGCGATGCTGGCGGATCGGCCGTGGATGTATCATTCGCTGTTATCGCCCTATCTTAACCTCGGCCTGCTCGACCCGCTCGATCTGTGCCGCCGCGCAGAGGCCGAATGGCGCGCCGGGCGGGCGCCTCTTGCTGCGGTCGAGGGGTTCATTCGCCAGATCATTGGCTGGCGCGAGTATGTGCGCGGGGTATATTGGCTCAAGATGCCGGGCTACTCCGAAGAGAACGGGCTTGACGCGCACCGCCCGCTGCCCGGCTTTTATTGGACAGCCGAGACCCGGATGCGCTGCCTTGCGCAGGTCATCGGGCAAACGATCGAAACGGGCTATGCGCACCATATCCAACGCCTGATGATCACGGGCACCTATGCGCTGCTGATCGGGGCCAATCCGGCGGCGGTGCATCGGTGGTATCTTGGCGTATATGTCGACGCGTATGAATGGGTCGAGCTGCCCAATACGATCGGTATGTCGCAGCACGCCGATGGCGGGTTTCTGGCCACCAAGCCCTATGCGGCGAGCGCCAATTACATCGACCGGATGTCCGATTACTGTCAGGGCTGCGCCTTTGACCCCAAGGCCCGGACGGGCCCGCGCGCCTGCCCGTGGAACGCACTTTACTGGGATTTTATCGCGCGTCATGCCGGGCACTGGGCGCGCAACCCGCGCATGAACCTGCCCCTGCGCGCGTGGCATGCAAAGCCCGAGCCCGAGCAACTGGCTCTGCGGGCCGCTGCTGCCAAACATCTGGCCGAACTGGATGCCGCCCCCCCCTATGCGCCTTGATCCGGGCTGTGTTTCCCGCGCGAGCCCCTGCACCGCTCCGAGCAATAGCGCACCTGATCCCAGTCGCGCGCCCATTTGCGCCGCCAGGTGAACGAGCGCCCGCAAACCGCGCAAATCTTGGTGGGCAAGTCTGATTTACGCCGCGCTTTCACCATTCGACCCGCTCGCCCTTCCAATCCCAAAAGGTGCCAGTCTCGGCAGGCGTCAGCGCCCCGATCACGCCGAGCAGTGCCTGCGCCGCGCGCTGCGGCGTGATCGTGGGGTGGCGCCCCGCATAGGGCGCGCTCAGCTTCGTCTCAACGGTGCCCGGATGCAGCGCAACGATAATCGCCTCGGGGCGCTTGCGCGCGATTTCGATTGCGGCGGTGCGGAGGATCTGGTTTTGCGCGGCCTTTGCGGCGCGATAGCTGAACCACCCGCCAAGCCGGTTATCGCCAATCGAGCCCACCCGCGCCGAAAGCGAGGCAAAAACCGACCGCCCCGCGCGCGGCAGGAGCGGCGTGAAATAGCGCAGCGCCAGCGCCACCCCCGTGGCATTGAGCGCAAATTGCGCCGCCATCGCCGGGGCGCTGATGCCATCGAGCGACTTTTCGGGGCGATCGGCGCCGATTTGCAGCGCGCCGGTGGCGTTCACGATCAGATCGAACGGGCCCGCAAGCCGCGCCGCTGCGCGCGCAACGCTGGCCTCATCGGTCAAATCAAGCCCATCATGGCGCCGCGACAGGCCCACCACCGTGGCCCCGCGCGCCTCCAAATTTGCCGCGAGCGCCGCGCCGATACCGCCACTCGCCCCAAGAATGAGCGCTTTCATGGGCGGGCTGGCGCAAGGCGCTGCGCAAAGAGCAGCGCAACCGCTCCGGCGCCGCAGACCGCGGCGATCAGCCAATCGCGCGCCGAAACATTGGCGACAATCACGCCAAAGAGCGCCCAGATCACCCCGGCGCGGTAGGTCCAGAGCCTTGGTCTGCGCGCCGCAACTATCACCGCAACAACGAGCACAACCCCGATCAGCGCGAGCGCGGCGATCCGGGGCGCCAGCACGCCATAGCCCGTCAGCACCACCGACACGGCCACGCCCGATGCCGCCGTCAGCCAGCCCGCGTAAAGCCCAAGCGCGGCCGTTTCCCGCCAGCCAGGGCCGACCCGAAACATGGCCACGATTGCTCCCGCCGCCATGGGCAGGATCATCACTGTTGCGAGGATCGGCGCGCGCATCGCCGCCTCGATCCAGAACAGGCCGATGAAAAGACTAAGCCCCAGCGGCAGCGTCGCGCGGCCCCAGCCCGGCATGGTGGCCGGGCGCAATACCGCACAAGCGGCTGCCGCGATCAGGACCAGATAGATAAGTCCCCAAATCGAGAAGGCCCACCCCACCGGCTGAGCGGGCCAGCGTTCAACCTGCACAGGAAAGCTCTCGCGGTAAAAGCCGCCAAAGCCGTTGGACAAGATCGGTGAGGCCGCAAAGCCAACCACCAGTATCAAGATCGCCACACGCGCAATGCGGTCGTTCATGGCCCGTCTCCATTAAAAAGCTCAAACAGCCAGCGGCGCGCCGCCGCGCCCCGGCCCCTTGCGGTTGTTCACGCCCTTTCGTGGCAAAGCGTGACTTGCACCACGTCGCAGCGCCCAACCGCGAAGGCCGCCGCACAGCCCTCAAGGTAGAATTGCCAACTGCGCAAGAAGGCGTCGCCATAGCCCAGCCGGTTAATCCGGGTGCGCTCCTCCATCATGCGCTGTGCCCAGATCCGGCAGGTGCGGGCATAATCTTGCCCGAACGCAAAGCTGTCTTGCACCCTCAGCCCCGCGTTTGCTGCCGCATGCGAAATGCTGGCCGAACAGGGCAACATCCCTCCCGGGAAGACATGCTGGCGGATGAAATCCGAGCGCTGCCGATAGACTGAGAATTCGGCGTCGGGCACGGTGATTGCTTGCAGCACGGCACGCCCGCCCTCGGCTAGGCGCGCCTTGATGGCCGCAAAATAAGTTGGCCAATAGCGTTCGCCCACCGCCTCGATCATCTCGATCGACACAAGGTTGTCAAAGCGGCCGGTGACCACGCGGTAATCTTGCAGGCGGATATCGGCACGCCCGTCGAGGCGGGCATCGGCATAACCCTTTTGCGAAGGCGAAAGCGTGATGCCCGTTACGCGTTGGCCGCGCTCGCTTGCCGCCTCGGCGAAACCGCCCCAGCCGCAGCCTATTTCTAGCAGGCTTTCGCCGGGCGCGAGCTGCGACAGAATGCGGTCGTTCTTGCGCGCCTGTGCCCGCTCCAAATCATCCTCTCCGGCAAAGATCCCGGAAGAATAGGTCATGCCGCTATCGAGCCAGAGCTGATAGAACTCATTGCCCACATCGTAATGGGCTCGGATGTTGCGCGACGAGCCGCGCAGGCTGTTGGCGCGCAAAACCCGGTCGATGAGCCGCATCCGCCAGCTTTGCAGCCGGGTCGGCTCGGACCATTGCGCAAGGCCTGCCTGGTTGCACATTGCAATCGCCAGCGCGCCCTCGAGCGTGTCGCTGTGCCACTCGCCCGAGATCCACCCCTCGGCCAGCCCCACATCGCCGCGCATGGCAAGGCGGCGCAAGAACCGCCAGTCGCGGATTCGCAGCTCGGCCTCGGGCCCATGTGCGCCAAAGTTCAAGCGCGCCCCGTCTGGCGTCGTGACGGTTAAGCGCCCCTCGCCCATGCTCTCGAGCGCCGAGAAAAAGCGGCTCTGAAGCGCGCGTGTCGCCATGGTCATCGGCTGATCTCCTCTTGTGGGGCTGGCGGAAGTGGGCGATAGGCGGCGCCCTTGAGTTTCAGGCGTGCTGCGTGCCAGTAGATCTTCGCCACGACCCGCAGCGCACCACCCGGACGCCGCAGCGCACCCGCAATGATTGCCCCGGTGGTCAGTGTGCGCAGCACTCCCGACATTGCGGTTACGACGCCCGCCGCGCCGTCGATCTGCGCGATCTGGATTGCGAGGCTGTCGGGGCGTAGCACGAAGCGAAAGCGATACTCGCCCGCCACATCCTGAAATGGCGACACATGAAACACCTTGCGCGCGCAGAGCTGGCTGGCCGGGGTGATGGGAGCAAAATCGGGCTGCACCAGTAAGTAGCTGTGCCTCTGGCCGAAGGTGTTGTTGACCTCGGCGATGACGGCGCAAAGCGCGTTGCCCTCGATCACCATCCAGAAGCTGACCGGGTTGAACCAGTAACCAAGGAACCGCGGCTGCGTCAGCAGGGCCAGAACGCGGCCGGGGCAGCGCTCAAGACCCGCCTGCGCGAATTGGTTCCAGGCCCAGTCGGCGCCCGAGCCCGCTCCGCGAAGCCCGCCGTGATCGCGCCGGTAGAGCGCCAGCAGATTGAAGCGATCAAGCGATAGCCCCCTTGGCGGCCGCGCGGTCTCGGGTGCGAGCAAAACGTGATCGGCGCGCACGCGAAAGCTGTGCTGCAAAGCGCCGCGGCGGGCATGGGTGATCTCGGCGGCAAGCGCCAGCACCTCGCCAGCCGCCAGCCGCGTGGCCAGCGTCATGTCCTCACCCGGGCAAAGGGGCGATTGCGCGCCACGCGCCATGCACTGGCAAAGCCGTCTTCATGAAAGCCATTGCGCAGCCACGCGCCGGCAAACCAAGTGTTGCGCAGGCCCTGCATCGCGGCGATTTGCCGCTGTGCGGCCAGCGCCGCCAGATCGAACACGGGGTGGCTAAAGGAGACCTCGTCATAGATCAGCCGCTCGTCGATCTCTTGCGTTGGGTTCAGGCTGACGAAGAGCGGATCGTCCTCGGGAATGCTTTGCAACCGGTTCATCCAATAGCTGACATCCACGGCCCCGGTGCCGGTATCGCCGCGACTGACCCATGAACTCCAGCATTTGCGCCGCCGCGGCATCACACGCGCATCGGCGTGTAGCACGGTGCGGTTCGGCTGGAACCGGATCGCCGAGAGCGCCGTGCGTTCAGCCTCGTCGGCATCAGCCAGCATCCGAAGCGACTGATCGGGGTGGCTTGCCAGGATAACGTGGTCGAAGGTCTCGGGCTCGCTGCCCGCAGAGTGTATATGCACGCCCTCGGCGGTGCGGCGGATCGCCTCGGCCGGCGTGCCCTTGCGCAGCAAGACCCCCGCGCGCACCAGCGCCGCTTCGAGCCGCGAGACATAAGAGACCGAGCCGCCCTCAACCGTCCACCATTGATGGTGCTGCCCTTTGGACATCAGGCCGTGGTTGCGCATGAAGCGCACGAGCGCCTGCGCCGGGAATGCGGCAATGCCCTGATCCGGCGTTGACCAGATCGCACCGCAAAACGGGCAAAGGTAGGCATCGCGGAACATGGACCCAAGACCCATGCGCGCCACCAGATCGCCGATCGTAAGATCGGGCGCAGCGGCAACCTCAGCCTCGGCGCTGGCGTTAAAGCGCAGGATATCGCGGATCATCTTGTAAAATTGCGGATAGAACAGGTTTCGACGTTGGGCAAAGAGCGTATCTGCCGAGCGCAACGCATATTCGATGCGCCCACCATTCAGCGATACGCCGAAGCTCATGTCGGAGCGGATCACGGGCACGTCGAGATCTCGGAACAGCCCGGTGAGGTGCGGATAGTTGGTATAGTTGAAGACGATGAAGCCGGTGTCGACCGGCTGATCTCCGCGCCGACCCGCCACCACGGTGCGCGCATGCCCGCCTAACCGCGCTTCGGCCTCAAACAGGGTCACGCTGTGATCTTGCGCGAGCAGCCAAGCGGTGGATAGCCCGGAAATGCCGCCGCCCACGATGGCGATACGTTGCGGAGCGCCTTGGGTCAGATCGAAAGCCATGGGATGCCTTTGGTTGGGTCTGTTGAGGCTACGCGCAGCGACGGCCTGCGGATCACTTGGCCCAAAATTTCAAGACAGAAATTTAGCTCCGAGTGATCCGGGCAAGCTCATTGCGCGTAAGCGATGTATGGAAACAATTGTTGCGCCCGCGCTGGACACATCCCATACCTGCGTAATTCCCGCGCCGGAGATCGAGCGCGTAGCAAAGGTATCTGTGAGGGTGGAGGCCCGGGTGACGAAAGAGCTTTCCGATCTGAGCCTCGACTTGATCGCCGTGCGTGACCGGCGCGACCGCGAGGCCTTCGGGCGGCTCTTTGACCATTTCGCCCCGCGGCTGAAGGCACTGATGTTGAGAGGCGGGCTTCGCGATGGCAGCGCAGAGGATGTTGTGCAGGATGTGATGCTGGCGGTCTGGCACAAGGCCGCTCAGTTCGACCCGCACCGCGCCGATGCGGCAGGCTGGATATATGGCATTGCGCGCAACCGTCGGATTGATCTGGCGCGTCGCAAGCCTTTGTCTCAGCCCGAAGAAATGCCAGACTTACCCAGCCTCGAGCCAGACGCTGGCCAGGTTCTCGCGCTCCAGCAAGAGGCAGACCGTCTGGCGGCAGCGCTGGCTCGTCTTACCCCCGAACAGGCCGATGCACTACGCGCGGCCTATTTTGACGATATTCCCCACAGTCGCATCAGCGAAATTTCCGGCCTGCCGCTCGGCACTATCAAGTCGCGCATCCGCCTCGGCCTAGAACGCCTCAGACACGAACTGAGGAGCATTGCCCCATGACAGACATCCAACACCATATCTCTGACAACCTCCTCGATGATTACCGTGCCGGGACCTTGCCGCATGCATTTTCGGTAGTGGTAGCGGCGCATCTTTCGCTATGCGACGTATGCCGCGCCCGGCATGAGGTATGCGACATGCTCGGCGGCGCGCTGCTTGAGGGCGCCGAGACGGCGCCGCTCAACGCCAATGCGCGAGCCCGAATGATGGCCGCCCTAGACACGCCCGCGCCTGCGCCCGCGCCGCGCGGATCGGGTGTGTTCCCGGCACCGGTGATGGCTGAGCTGAGTGGTCGCCCGCCTCGCTGGCGAATGCTGGGTGGTGGTATTCGGCAACAGATCCTTTCGGCCGATCGTAGCGGGTCGTTGCGGCTGCTTTACATTCCGCCGGGCAAGGCGGTGCCTGAGCATGGCCATGGGGGGCTCGAACTTACACTGGTCTTGCACGGTAGTTTCGCCGACAGCGAAGGCGCGTTCCGGCGTGGCGATGTCGAGACGGCGCATGACAATATCGAACATCAGCCGATTGCTGACCTAGGTGCGCCCTGCATCTGTCTGGCTGCGACCAATGCTCCCCTGCGTTTTCAGGCGATTGTTCCACGGCTCTTGCAGCCAATCTTTCGGATATGACGCCCCCGCGCGTCTGGATCATTGGTGCGAGCGCCGGAATAGGAGCGGCTCTGGCGCGCGCCTGGGCTACGAAGGGCGCCGATATGGTGCTCTCGGCGCGTGATGCGGGGGCGCTCAGCGCCTTGGCCGAAGAGTGTGGCGGGGCAGAGACGCTTCCGCTCGATATAGCGCAGCCAGGGCAGTTGGCCGAAGCCTGCACGCAACTGCAAGCCAGGGTTCGCTTCGATGTCATCGTATGCACAGCGGCCCTTTATGAGCCGGGCCGGGTCTCAGAACTCGATCCGGCCAAGGTCGCGGCGATGGTGCGGGTGAACTTGCTGGGCACGCTCGAGGTTGCGCGGCTCTGCCCGCCGTTGCTCCGCTATGGCGGTCAGTTGGTGCTGTTTGGCTCAGTTGCAGGCTATGTCGGGCTGCCGGGCGGACAGCCCTACAGCGCGATCAAGGCGGCGGTCAACAATCTGGCCGAAAGCCTAGCAATCGAGCTGGCGCCGCGGATTGATGTGAGGCTGGTGTGCCCGGGCTTTGTGGCAACGCGGCTGACCGACAAAAACCGCTTTGCGATGCCCGCGATCATCACCGCCGATGAGGCAGCCGCAGCGGTTCTGCGCGGGCTTGCCGGGCGCCGTTTCGAAATTCATTTTCCGGCACGATTCACCCGCGCGATGAAGCTCTTGCGCCTTTTGCCCTATGGCCTCTCGCAGCTTTTCCTGCGGCGTATTGGCTAAGGCTCAGGCGGGCTTTGCGCCGAGCAAAGCCACCCCGGTCCAAGCCGCAAAACCGGTCAACGCCATGCCCCAAAGCCCGTCTACCAACACCTGCTGCATCGACCAGTCGCGCAGCGTGGCGTAATTTGTCATCTCATAGGTGCCATAGCACAAAAGCCCCAGCACCATGCCCCCGGCGAGCGCCTGCAAGGGGGCGCCGGCCCGCAGCGCGGGCAGCGAGACGAACCACAAAAGCCCCGCGACATAGGCCAGATAGAAAACCGCCGCCGGGCCCAGCCGCAGCGGATTGGCCAGAAGCGGGCCCACATGGCGCTCAAAAACCGGGCGGATCAGCAACTTGATGCCGAGACCATCGATCATCAGGAAGGTCGCGGCGGTGATCAGGTAGAGAAGGGCTGTCTGTGCCATGGGGGCTCCGTCGGGCAGGGTCAGGCGCGGGCTGTGCGGCGCAGGCTCAAAAATTCGCGGCGCAGCTCCGAATTGGTCTGGAATGCGCCGCGCATCACCGAATTGGTCATCACCGATTGATCGTCCTTCACACCTCGCCAATGCATACAGAAGTAATCGGCCTCCATCACCACAGCAAGGCCATCGGGGCGAATACGGTGTTCCAACTCGTCAGCGAGCATGGCGACGGCCTCTTCCTGAATTTGCGGGCGCGACATTATCCAATCGGTCAAGCGGGCATATTTAGACAGCCCGATCAGCTCGGATGTGGCATTGGGCAAAACCCCGATCCAGACCCGGCCGATGATCGGGCAAAGGTGGTGTGAGCAGGCGCTGCGCACGGTTATCGGGCCGACAATCATCAGCTCGTTCAACCGCGCAACATTGGGAAAGGTGGTCAGTTCGGGCGCGGGTCGGTATCGCCCGCCGAAGACTTCATCGACGAACATCTTCGCAACGCGTTTGGCGGTCTCAACGGTGTTGTGGTCCGAGGCGGTATCGATCACCAACGCGCGCAGCACTCCTTGCATCTGCTGCGCCACCTCAAGGCGTAGCGCCTCCAAGTCGCCCTCGCGCAGGACGCTCGAGATATTGTCGTTGGCATGAAAGCGTTGCCCGCTTTCGGTAAGGCGCGCACGAATGAGCTCGGACAGAGGGGCAGCAGCGGCCTCCGCCGGGACAAGCTTCTCGTCGGATATTGAACGATCCAGCATACTTTATCTCCTTCAGGACGGCCCCCACCAGCCAGCGGGCGTTCCGTGCCACTGTTCCGAATGCATTGGCTGTCCGCAGCCAATCAGGCGTGTTTTCTGTACCTAGGTGAAGTGCTTACGCAGCGCGTTTACGCCCGGATCATTCGCACCTGATTTTGAGGCCCAGTTGGCAACCGAACCAATTGAGGGTTCCTGCCTGCGCAGAAAAAACAGTTAGACGGCATAGACCACTGCCATGCCTAGTAGAGGCAGTCTTCAGAGCAATAGAATGCCTAAACCACCATCCTGGCGCGACTTAACCTGCGATAACTTCACTTAAGGACTTGCACGAAGCGAAAAAACTGGCGCGAAACTTGCGGGCGCGAGCGATTCTTGAAAATCCGCTGCCGGAGTGTCCGCGGTCACTGTCCACACTGGAGGGCCAGCATGGTGCGTAGTCAGGTGCCCCTCCAATGCCCGAACGGCCATTTCGATGGAAAGCTGACCCTGCAGAACGGGCGAATCTGTCGGGGCTGCGAGAATACGGCCACGGAAGACTCCGCGATAGACCGCATGGCTGAGGTAGGTAGAAACCACCTTGACCTTGTTTTCAAGGCCCCGCGCCCGGAGAATCGGCACGGCGGCCTCGGCCATCGGGCCACTGCCAACAAGGTAAGCCGCGTTGGGCACCGCCGCGGGAGCAGGCCGCATAATGAGACGCCCATCACTTGGCATGATCCGCCGCCGGTGCCTGCCAGGGACCGGCATGGCCCCGATTTGCTCGCAATGGAACGGATCGCCAAATTCTGCGGATGACCTCCCGGTCTTAAGGCTCAACGCATCGGCAACTGGCGAAAAAAGCCAAGCTGTCGCCTAGCGCCCCGAACTAGGGGCCCAATTGTGCGCCATGTGAACCATACCCTCGGCGCTCTTTCCCCATAGCCAGCGCCACGCCCCCGGCGGTTTCGTCCTTCCAAGGTTTGTCAACGTGGACCGCCACCCCTCGGCGGCAACAGTTGCGCTGCGGTCCACGTCAAGAAACCTTCAGGAAAGCAGACATTCGCTATAAGGCTGGCATACAGTCGGTTTTCGCGTGTAAAGGTTTCTCTCCGCCCAGCGATTACCCGCCGTTGAAGGCGATCATTCCCACATCGACCACGCCACTGCCACCGTCGACGTCTACATTCGCGCCCGTCATGAAAGACGCAGCGGGGGACAGCAGAAACCGCACCACTGCGGCGATTTCGTCTGGCGATGCAGCGCGGCGTTGCGGGACCTGCTTTGTGACCATGGCATAGCCCGCCTCGGGCGAGCCGCAGAGGTCGGTCATTTCCATGTCACCCATTTCCGTGCGCACCCAGCCTGGAGAAACTGCATTGGCGCGCACCCCCGCGGCTGCGGCCTCAAAGGCGACGGATTGCATCAGTCGCACCATCCCCGCCTTGGACACGCCATAGGCCGCAAGGCCCGCACCAGTGTGTTTCGCCGCCGCCGAGGCGATCCCGACGATCGCGCCTTTTTGGCGCGCAAGATGGGGAAGTGCCGCCTGCACTGTCAGGAAAGGCGAGGTCAGGTTGACCATGATCTGCCGTTGCCAACTGTCCAAGGACATCTTTGTAAGGGGCGCGGGCTCGACTATGCCAGCATTCAGAACCAGCGCGTCCAGCCTGCCAAAGCGGTCAATCACTTGCTCGACAATCTCGACGGAGGGTTGGGCTTCGGAGAGGTCCGCCTGAAACGCCTGTCCGCCCGTCTCGCGGGCGATGGCCTGCAAAGGTTCGATCCGGCGGCCGCATATGGCGACGTGATGGTCAGGGGCAAGCGCGCGGGCGACGGCCGCGCCAATTCCGCTGCCTCCACCTGTCACCAAGGCCACCGGGCGATCTGTCTGGGTCATGACTGGGATCCTTTGATCTGAAGACTAAAGAAAGAGTGTTGGCCTTTCGCGTTTGAAAATGCGGTCTGCGGGTTCGGTCCCGAGGAGTTCACGGGCATGACGATGGCCGGAGAACACAGCCCCTTGCATGGCGCCCGGGCACTCGGCGTCGCCGATCACCCGATGCGCGATGCCAAGGGCCTCAAGTCGAAGGGAAAGCGCAAGGTCAGGCAGGCGGGTGCCGACCATGACCAGTGTCTTGGCCGAAAGAGGGGCAAGCGCTTCGCTGGTGTCTGACCGGACGAGGGTCAAATGACCGTCCTGCCAGCCGGCTGCTGTTGCGTTGGGTGTCATGTACACCCCGGCAGCACGCAATTCGGCGATCATCCGGGGCTGTTCCAGCGTATGGCCCATCCATGGCCCGATGGTTGGCTGGGCGGAAACCAGATGCACCGCATGGCCCTTGGTCGCAAGATCGGCCGCCAGCGCGTTGGCCATGTAGTAATGATCGTCGTCATAGATCACCACGGGGCCGGTTACCTTTGCCCCGGCCAGAAGATCATCCGGCGTCAAGGCCAGGCCAGCAAAGCCGGGGATCGGGTCAAGTCGTGTGCGCCCCGCTCCATCGCCCCGCCACGCGGCCCCGGTCGCAAGAATCACATGATCTGCCGCCATATCCGCAATCATTGCTACATCCATGTCGCTGCCCGGGTAAAGGTTCACGTTCACCATACGTTGCAATTGGAACAGCCGGTAATCCTTGACGCGCGCCCAGGACGAAAGTCCCTTGATCCGGGCTTCCAACCGACTGCGACCGCCAAACTCAGCCTCGCGCTCGGCCACCGTCACCTCATGGCCCGCCCGCGCCAGCACCAGCGCGGCCTCCAGCCCCGCTGGACCAGACCCGACGATCAGCACGGTTTGCGGCTTGGCGGCTGCCGGGACGCGCTCGGGGTGCCAGCCGCGCCGCCATTCTTCGGAAATCGTGGGGTTCTGGGTGCAGCGCAGCTCCAGCCCGATGGTTTCGACCGAAACGCAGATGTTGCAGCCTATACATTCGCGGATATCCTCAACCCGGCTCTCGGCGATCTTCTTCGGCAGGAAAGGATCGGCAATCGACGGGCGCGCGGCCCCGATCAGGTCCAGGACGCCACGCTTGATCTGGCTAACCATGGCATCGGGCGAGGTGAAGCGGCCGACGCCCAGAACCGGCTTGCCCGTCACCTGTTTGACGAAAGCGGTAAACTCCTCCTGAAACCCCTCGGCGTCATAGCGCGCCGTGCCGCTGTCGCGGCTCCAGCTTGAGACGTTCACGTCCCAAAGGTCCGGCAGCTCGGCCAATGCTTCGATCACCGCGCGGCCTTCGCCGGTGTTCAGGATGCGCTTTGGGCCGGACAGTTCATGCACGGCAAAGCGGACGGCAACGGCCATGTCATTGCCCGCCTCTTCCTTGGTCTCTTCCAGCACCTCACGAAAGAGGCGCAGGCGGTTTTCAAAGCTGCCGCCATATTCGTCGGTGCGGGCATTGTAGGCGGGCGACAGAAAGTGCCACAGGATCGATGCATCATGCGAGGCATAGACATAGGCGATATCATACCCCGCCTGCTTCGCCCGCCGCGTGGCTGCGCGAAAGTTCTGGCGCAGCGCGCGGATGTCGGATTTGTCCATCGCCTTGGCCATGAGCGGTATGTCGGGCTTGAGGATCGGCAGCACCGAGGGTCCCATGGCTGGATAGCCATTGGAAATCCCGCGTGACCTGATGCCGGTGTGGCCCAATTCGATCGAGGCCAGCGCCCCATGGGCGTGGATGCGGGCGACCGATCGGGCATGGGCCTGCACATCTCCCTCATCCCACAGCCGCTCATAAGGCAGGCCGGACAGGTCCGAGGTGGGGTCAATCTCGCTGAGTTGCATCGCGACGATGCCCCAGCCGCCCTCGGCTCTTGTCTCGCGGATCCCGATGGCGCCGTTGGGCATGAGGTAACTGTGGCCAATGGCATGGGGCATCGACACCAGCCGGTTGGGCGCGGTCACCGGCCCGATTTTCAAGGGCTGAAAAAGGGGCGTATAGCGCGGGTCCATCAGGCGCCCTTGGTCATCAAGATCGTGCCGTCGGCAATCCAGCGGTCGATGATTTCCAACACGCGGGCCGAAAACGCTAGGTCGTTGATGTGGCAGTCCAGCACCGAAAGCTGGATCGGGTCGGTCATCTCGGCGCGGTAGCCTTCGACCATCTCTGCCAGTGCCGCCGGGTCATGCGCGGGCATGCCTTCGGTATCCCAGGCATGCACCCCCCCGGTCGGAAGCACGAAATGCACCGGCCCGGTCGCAGTCTTCAGCCGCCGCGCCACCTCGGTCGCGAGTTCCCGTCGTTCGGCCCCGGTCAGCGAGGCCGAGGCGATCAGCCGGTTATGCGCGTGATAGGGTCGATCGCGGAAACGTTCCGGCACAGGCGCCCATGTGGGAAAGTCGATCATGTCGCCAAAGCCGGGCGCGGCGATGACCGGCGTGCCGCGCTTGCCCGCCGCCGTCATGCGCCCCACCCCGGCATTGACGACCGAGCCGACCATGATATTGCCGATCTCGGCCACGGCAAGTTCCAGCACGCAGGCGAAATAACCCTGTTCGGCAAGGCTTTCCATCGCCATGCCGCCCATGCCGGTGCCATGAAACACCGCCACCGAAAACCCCCTATCCACAAGGGGTTGACGCAAGTGAACCATGTATTTCAGCGCCGAGGAACCAAAGCTCATCATGCCGATCACCGGCTGGCCCGGCTTTGACGGCACCACGGCGAGGGCCGCGCCATAAACCGCCCCCGCCGCCTGGCTGAGCGTCGCCATGCAGATGTCGTTCAGACCGTAAAGCCCGCCCGCCCAAAGGATCATCTGGATATCGGCCGACAGCCGGTCTGGCGGGATCAGCGGCGAAAAGGCGACGGTGGAGACCACGAATTTCGGCACCCCCACCGGCAGGGCGCGGGCGCAATCCAGCGCAAGATCGGTGCCCATGGTGCCGCCAAGGGCGATCATGCCGTCGATCCGGCCTTGCGCGTAAAGCTGTGCTGTCAGCCTGGCCGCCCCGGTTGCCATGATCTGCATGGCGTGGTTTTCGTCGCCCGCATCGATCGCGTCCTGAATCGTCTTGCCCGCTGCGGCCGCCACATCATGCTTGGAAATCGCCACCGCCCGCGACGGATCGCCCAGCACGGAAACATCCATTTCGATCACCGCCCCGCCCATCTTTTGAATGGTCTGGGCGACGAAATTCAACTCGGGGTCCTTGGTGTCATAGGTCCCGATGACGAGAATGGTCTTTGGCATGTTCCCCTCCCCTGACATGGTCTAGCCCCGCATGATCCGGCCTTCCGGGTCATAGAAGGGCTGCAATTGCACCTTGATCGGATACTGCGCCCCGGCGATCTGGGCGGTAAAGCCGCCCTCCTCGATCCACGCCTTCGTCACCCCCGCATCGCGGTGCAGCGAGGCAAGCCCCACCATGGCCCCGAGCCGCCAACCCCAACCGCCCGAGGTGACATGGCCGACAATCTCGCTGCCCCGCCAGATCGGTTCGTTGTGAATCAGGTAAGGCCCCGCCTCGGCGCTGGCGCCTTCGACCAGAATGGCCACGGTGCGGTGGTGGGTGGCGGCCCCCTGTTCGGCCTTTTGGCTAGCCAGCACGGCCTTGCCGACGAAATCGGGCTTGTCGAGTTTTACGGCAAAGCCAAGCCCGGCCTCATAGGGCGTATCCTCTTCACCAATGTCATGGCCAAAGTGGCGGAAGGCTTTTTCGAGCCGGCAGGCCCCCAGCGCGAACATCCCCGCCAGACGCAGGCCCTGCGGCCGCCCGACCGCCATCATCGCCTCGTAGACATGGGCAGAAAACTCGGTCGGCATCAGAAGTTCATAGCCAAGCTCACCCACAAAGGACCGCCGGATCGCCCAGACGCGGGCATGACCAAGGTCAATCTCGCGCGCCGCGCCAAAGGAGAAGGCGGCGTTGGACAGATCATCCGACGAAATCGCCTGCAGGATCGCCCGCGACTTGGGGCCGTGGATGGTCAGCAGCCCATAGGCTGAGGTGGCGTCGAAAATCTCGAACCGCCAGTCGGGGCTGGCATGGGCGCGGATCAGCGCCTGATCGCGAATTTGGCTGGGGTGACCGGTGACGACAAGAAACTGTTCTGGCTGCAGCCGGGTCACGGTGACATCGGCCTCGATTCCGCCCTTCTCGTTCAGAAACTGGGTATAGACCGAGGTGCCCACGGCCACATCCATCTCGGCGCCGGAAACATGGTTCAGCGCGCGCACCGCATCGGGGCCCTGCACGATGATCTTGCCATACATCGACTGGTCGATCAGCACCGCGGCCTCTGCCGCCGCCTTGGATTCGGCGGCCACAAAGGGCGACCAGTCCTGCCAGCCAAGGCTGGGCCGCTCGGGCCAGCCCTTGCCCGAGGGATCAAAATACATTGGCACTTCCCAGCCGATGCGTTCGGCCATCACCGCACCTTCGGCGATTAGCTTGTCATGCAAAGGAACCCGGCGGATGCCGCGTGCCGAGGTGATCTGCCGACCCGGCCATTGCAGCCCGTAATAGAACCCAATGGATTCCTCGGCCCGTTCGGCATTATAGGTGCGGTTCATCTGGAACGGGTGCGCGCGGGCCGCCAGCATCGACCCCACGGCACGGGTCGGCATGCCGTCAGTCATCCATGCTGCCATGGTCAGGCCAAAACCGCCCCCGTTAAGGATCCCGTTCGAGTTCATCCCAGCGGCAATGAACAGCCCCGGCATCTCCGGCGCCGGGCCAAGATAGGGGCGGCCATCGGGGGTAAAGCTTTCGGGACCGTTAAAAAAGGTATGGATGCCGGTTGTCTCAAGGAAGGGGAACCGCGCAAAAGCACGCTCCAGCATGGACGAGACATGCTCCATATCGAAGGGCAATTCGTCGAACTCAAAGCTTTCCGGGATGCCCTCGCGGCCCCATGCCTTACCCTGCGCCTCAAAGCCGCCGATCAGAAGTTTGCCTGCGTCTTCCTTGGTGTAAAGCCGCTCTTCGGCCACGATCAGGCCGGGAATGGACCGCGACAGGCCCGCCAAAGGTTCCGTCACGATGTAGAAATGTTCGGTCGCGTGCAGCGGTACCGTCACGCCATGCGCGGCGGCAAAGCGCGAGGTCCACATGCCGCCCGCGAGCAGCACCTTTTCGGTGGCGATCACGCCCCGGTCGGTCTCCACCCCGAAAACCCGGCCATTGCGGGTGAGAATGCGCGTGGCCGCCGTATGCTCCAGCACCTGCGCGCCCCGTGCGCGCGCGCCCTTTGCCATGGCTTGGGTCACATCGAGGGGATTCACCTGCCCGTTTGACGGCACATAGAAGCCACCGAGCACGCCGTCCATGTTCAGATGGGGGTAAAGCTCTGCCACTTCTTCGGGCCGCAGAAGGTAGCTCTCAATGCCCATCCGGCCCGCATGGTCATGGTTGCGGCTAAGCTGTTCCTGCCGAAGATCGGACAGCGCCACATGCAGCGTGCCGTTCTGCTTGTAGCCGGTGGCCTGCCCGGTTTCGATCTCGAGTTCGGTGAACAGCCGAGCGGTGTAGCGCGAAAGCTCGGTCTGCCCGGCACTTTCGCGCAACTGGCCGACAATGCCCGCCGCATGCCAAGTGGTGCCCGACGCGATGGTCTTGCGTTCCACAAGAACCGCCGAACTTACCCCCTTTTTCGCGAGGTGATAAAGTGTCGAAACACCAATAATCCCGCCGCCAATGACTACGACCTCGGCACTGGATGGAACGGGCGAAAGCGGAGCGGTCTTGGTCATGCGGGTTTTCCTTGAATGGGGTCGAGATAGGCCAAGGCGCGCGTTGCGGCCTCGGCGATAAAGCGGGTTGAGCGGGCGCGCGATCCGTCCTCGCCCATGCGCGAGATGATCCAGCCGACATAGGTCATGGCGCGCAAAGCCCGGAAGAGCGGCAGCGCCGCGGTGTCGAGGGCACGTATCGACAGATAGCCCTGCAGAAATATCTCGCTGGCCGCACCGCTGGGGTCATGCCGGTCCAGCCGGTTGGCGGTGGTGGCCAAATCGAACAGGCGAAAGCCAAAGCCGCCATCGTCAAAGTCGATGAGGTAAACGCCGTCTTTCGCCACCAGCACGTTTTCCGGCACCGCATCGGCGTGGATCAGGCCATAGTCGAGATGGGGGCCAAGGGTGGCAAGATCGCGGCCGGCTTGGTCCCTGAAGTTTGCTAAAACTCTGGCCTGATCGGCGCTCAGCATCGGGTTTTCCCAGAACCGGTCCCACAAGGGCGCGTCACCGATCAGGCCCGCCGCATCCCAATGCGGACGGGTGAAGCCGTCGGGCTTTTGCCAGCGGTCAGACAGGTCATGGAGCCGCGCCAAGGTCGCGCCGATCTGGCGGGCGCAAGCGGTCGGGTCCGCCGATGCGTTCCACTGGCCGTTGGCCATCAGGGGCTGGGCGTCGAGAAAGGTCAGCATATCCACAAACTGCCCCTGCACCAGGGTGCAGCGCGCGCCTGTTTGGGTGGCAATGGGCTGCGGCACCAGAACCCCGGCGCGGGTCAGCTCGGCCATCCAGTCAAGTTCCGAGGTCAACTCGGCCTGACTGCGATAGCCCATCCGATGCAGGCGCAGGACCAGCAGGCGATCCGGGGTTTCCACCCGGAACACCTGATTTTCCCGCGCCGCGATCAGGCTAACGGGGCAGTCTTGCAGGCCCCATGCGGCCAAAGCTTGTCGAGCCAGATCAAGCATCGGGGGCCCCCAATTCGCCCAGAACTTCATCCAGAAGGCCCAAGAGGTGGTCGGCGTTAGCAAGGGAAAACGGCATGGGCGGGCGGATCTTCAAGGTGTTGTAGTGGATACCCAGCCGGTTCAGCAAAACCCCCCGCCGCCGCATCTCGTTCGCCACGCGGGCGGTGTAGGCGGTTGCGGGGGCTTTGCTGGCGCGGTCGGTGACTATCTCGGCGCCAAAGAACAACCCATAACCGCGTACATCGCCGATCCAGTCGTATTTCTCGGCCAGTTTTCCCAAGCCTGCTTTGGCATAGGCGCCAACGGTTTTGGCATTGGCCTGCAAGCCTTCGGTCTCGATCACGTCCAGCACCGCGGAGGCTGCAGCGGCAGACACCGGATTGCCGCCAAAGGTATTGAAATACCTAAATGATTTTCGGAAAACCGCCATGATGTCGGGCCGTGTCACCACGGCGGCGACCGGGTGACCATTGCCCATAGGCTTGCCCATCGTCACCACATCGGGCACCGCCCCGATGCGCTGATGGCCCCAGAACCGCTCACCATTGCGGGCAAAACCCGGCTGCACCTCATCGGCGATGAAGATGCCACCTGCGGCGCGCACTTCTGCCAACACAGGCTCCAGCCAGCCCGACTCCAGCATCGGGAAGCCTTCGTTCAGGAAAGCGGGGCAAAGCACGATCCCGGCAAAGCCGTGGCCCGAGGCATTCAGATCATCAATCGCGGCGCGGACGGCGCCGGCAAAAGCCTGGGCATGGGCCTGCCCGCCTTCGCCCCCCAAGGGGCGATAACTGTCGGGCGCCGGCACGTGACGGACATGGCTGCCATCGCCGGTGGCCGGAATATTGGTGCGTGAAAGCTGCGACACGGCGGTCGTGTTGCCGTGATAGGTGTGGTCGGTGGCGATGATGCCTCGCTTGCCCGTTACCGCCTCGGCCATCCGCAGCGCGATGTCATTGGCCTCGGACCCGGTGCAGACCATGATCGCGGTGGAAAGGTCATCCTCGAAGGTGGCTGTCAGCCGTTCCACATAGTCCAGCACGCCCTCGTGCAGATAGCGGGTATGGGTGTTCAGCGTCGATGCCTGCCGGCAGATCGCCTCGACCACATGGGGGTGACAATGGCCGACATGCGGAACATTGTTGTAGCAGTCCAGATACTTGCGCCCCTCGGCGTCCCAAACCCAAACGCCTTCGCCGCGCACCAGATGCACCGGTTCGTCGTAAAAGGTCGAGACATTCGGCCCCAAAAGGCGGGCGCGGCGGGCAAGAATTTCGGCTGTGCTGGCCAAGGTGGCCTCCTGCGATGGGGGTTAGCGGGCCTTCGCCTGCCGCAGATGGTTCCACGAGAAAACCAAGACCGCGGTGATGGCGAGGGCCAGGAAAGCGGCGGCGATGGGGCGGGTCAGAAAGATCGTCGGATCACCTGATGAGATGCTGAGCGACTGCTTGACCCGGCCCTCGAGCATCGGACCAAGCACCAGCCCGACAACCATAGGAAAGGCTGGGATTCCGTTCTTCAGCATGAAGCGTCCGACCACGGCAAATACTAGCGTGAACAGGGCATCGGTCACCCGGAAGTTCTGGGTGTAGGTGCCGATGAAGCCAAGGATCATGATGGATGCCCCGATCACCCGCGGGGTGATGGAGGACAGTTTGACCACATATTTCGTGAAGGTCAGAAGCAGGATCATCACGAAGATGTTGAGCAGAAAGAGCGAGATATAGAGACCCGATATAAAGTCGGCATGTTCGGCAAAAAGCTGCGGGCCGGGGATGATGTTATGGATCATGAACACGGCCAGCAGCATCGCCATCAGGGGGTCCGCCGGAATACCCAGTGACAAAAGCGGCACCAGCACGGTCGAGGTGCAGGCGTTGATCGACACTTCCGAGGCGACAAGCCCTTCGGGTGAACCTTTGCCAAACTCCTCGGGCTTTTTCGAAAAGCGCCGGGCCAGCGAATAGGACAGGAACTGCGCGCCAAACTCCCCGACGCCGGGCAGAAGGCCCATCACGAGACCAAGTAGACTGGAGCGGATCACAGTGGCGCGGTACTTGAAAACCTCAAACAGTCCCGCAAAGCGGCCCGATGAACTGAGGTCTTTCGGAACATTGGGCGGGGATTTGGTCTCCAGCAGGACAAAGGCCTGACTGATGGCAAAAAGGCCGATCACCATGGGCACCATGGGAATGCCGCCGGTCAGCCAATCCTGGCCGAAGGTATAACGCAATGTGTGATGCGGGCTTTCAAAACCTACCGTGCCCAGAAAGGCGCCGATGGCAAAGGTCAGGATCGCGCCTTGAATGTTCTGGTGATGTGCCAGAATGACCGAGATGGTCGCCAGAAGCATGACCATGGCAAATTCGGGCGGACCAAATTTCTCGGCTACTTTGGCCATGAAGGGGGCAAGGAACACCAGGGCCATGACCGACAGGATCCCACCGACAAAAGACGAAGAATAGGCCAGCGACAGAGCCCGCATCGGCTGCCCCTTTTGCGCAAGCGGATAGCCGTCATAGGTGGTCAGCACATTCACTGGCGTGCCAGGCACACGGATCAGGATGGCAGGAATTGCCCCGCCATACCACGCGCCACCATAACAGCCCAAAAGCAGGATGATGCCCGGCAAAGGCTGCATGGTCAGCGAGAAGGGCAGTGCGATGGCCATGGCGCCCGCAGGCTCCATTCCCGGCACCGCTCCCACCAGAATTCCGGCCATGGCACCGATGAGAAGGGCGGCAATCACCTGCCATTGGGCGACTTCCTGAAAGCCCAGAAGGATAGCGTCGATCACAGGTATTCTCCCAAGCTATTGCCGACCCAGTCGGGGAAAAGCTGCATGACGGGGGGAAGCGGGAACCAGATCCCAAGACCAACCCGGAAGGCCAGAACGATGGCCGCGACGACAGCGAGTCCGATCAGCACCCACCGCGCTCCGCGCAGTCCAGACGCGTAAAGAAGCGCCTGCATAAAAATAAGTGACGCAAGCGTGAAGCCTAGAACCGACACTCCTTCGATAAAGAGAAGGAAACCGCCAGCATAGATCATCGCTCGACCCATGCCCTCGAAGGCAAGCCGCGCTTTTTGCGAAAACCCGGGCTTGCCGCGTTCAGCCAGGTAAGCGCGCAGCGGCCCACAGCCCCCGACCAGACCGACCACAAGCGCGATAAAGGGCCAAGACCAAGGCTCTTGCACCCAACCAAGATCGCGTTTGCCAGGTGCCGTCGCAAGGGGCAGCACCAACAGCGCCAGAAGGGCGAACCCCCAGAAAAGCGCGGTGGCAAAGTGGCTGGCTTCAGGGAGGATCTCATCCTCGAAAGCCTCCGCATCGGCATCCGCAATCGTGGGGATGTGGTCGATGTGATCGGTCATCTGCGGGTCTCCAGGCTGCACGAAACCGCGTGCGGCCCAGCAACCGGGCCGCACAGCTTTCACCTCCAGTTAAGAATGGAGGTTACTTTTTCATCTTGGCGAAAAGCTCTTTCACCGCCTCATAATCGGCGTTGATCCGGGCCTGCGCTTCGGCGGCCCCCTGCCAATAGACTTCGGCCCCGGTGGTTTCGGCAACCTGCTTGGCCCCATCAGATTGCATGGCGCGCTCAATGATGCCGGCCAGTTTGTCCTTCACCTCTTGCGGGGTGCCCTTGGGCACGAAGATGCCCGACCACAGGGTAAAGGTGGCGCCGGTCATCTGATCGCGGAGCAAAGGCGCATCGGGGAAAACCGACAGCGGCTTTTCGGTATAAGCAGCCAGAACCTTGATGTCGTCCTTGCAGGCCAGGATCAGCGCCACGGTGGTATTTATGACATCGGCATCGCCATTGCTGAGAGTGGTGCAATCGGTCGCGTCATAGCCGGTTTCGGTGCTGAACTCGAAGCCCAACTGACGCGCGGCTTCAAAAGTCTGCTGAGCGGGGATCGTTTCGAACCCGAAATGGCCAAAGCTGACCGGGTTGGCTTTGGCATAGGCGGCCAGTTCGGCAAGGTTGTTGTAGGGGGCGTCCTTGCGGGCGGCCAGCATGAAGGGGAAGTTCATGTTCAGCCCGATGACTTCCATATCCTCACGCGCATAGGGCGCAATGCCAAGCACCGGATAGCTGGTCGGAATGTCGATCAGGAAGCTGCCGATGGTGTAACCGTCGGCGGGCGAGGCCAGCACCGAGGCCGCGCCTTCCAGACCATAGCCGCCCGGGCGGTTCACCACCTTGGCCGGAACGCCGGTTTCCTTGGTGAATTCCTCTGCGATCACGCGCAAGAGTTGGTCATCCACGTCCCCCGGCGGCCAGGGCTCGATGATCGACACCGGACGCTCGGGGTATTCCGCCAGGGCCATGGTGGCTGCGCTGACCGTGGCCATCAGGACGACGGCTGCACCCATTTTCAGTTTCATCTTGGTCTCCCATGTTGTTTCATTATTATCTACTGTATTGACTTTATTGTTACCCTGACGCTAAGCTCTGTCAAGAAAACTTTGTGGGGATAGCCTGCCTATGGAAACCGCCGCGCCAAAGCGCGCCCAGTCGATGAAAACAATCGACAAGGCCATGAACTTGCTGAATCTTTTCACGACCGAAACGCCAGAGTTTCGCCTTGTTGATATCGCAAGGGCCTCGGGCCTTGATAAGGTCACCGCGATGCGGGTGCTGAATTCGCTCGTGTCGGGGGGGTTGTTGGAGCAGCACCCCGAGACGCGAAAGTATCGTCTGGGCACCGCGATTCTGCGTCTGGCGCGGATCCGCGAGACCTCATTCCCGATGATTTCCACCCTGCAACCCATCGTGGACCAGCTGTCGGAGGAGACCGGGGAATCTGGCCATGCCTCGCTGGCCTCGGATGCGGGCCTGACGACCATCGCCCTGAGTGAGCCCAACCGGTCAACCCGCGTCTGGATCGACCCGACGCAGGTCCTGCCCTTTCACGCAACCGCCTCGGGGATCGTCTATCTTGCGCACCTGCCGCCTGATGAGGCGGCATCGCTTCTCGCCCGCACCTCGGATCGACGATACACCGAGGAAACGGCAACCCGCGACGAGTTGCAACGGCGTCTGGAAGAGGCGCGGCGGCTTGGCTATGCCCGCTCGATCGGCGGATTTGAGGTGGACACCGCAGGTTTCGCAGCCCCGGTGTTCGACTGGCACGGCAAGGTGATCGCGACCATGGGACTTGCTTGCGTCAGAAGCCGTCTGGATGAGGCCAATGACGGCCATCTCATCAAGGCTGTCGTCTCAGCCGCCAGCGCCGCAACTCGCGCCTTCGGGGGAAGAAGCCCGGGAGGCGCACCTGTTAAAGCCTAAATATTTCCCACGGCTCTGTTTTTGGAAGCCTAAGCGCCGCGCTGCGCGATGAGTTGGTGGCCGTTCTCTCGGCAAGCCTTGGTCAATCAGGAGGTTACCGTCCGCTTTGGGCCGGTACCTCGCACGCAGGTTGAACTGATGCGGTGGATGCCCCCACCCCAACGGCATCACGTATGCCATGATGGTTTCATCGGAACCGAAGGGAGGGTACATCGATGACGACACCGATCAAAATGTTGGCAATCGACTTGGCGAAGGGCAGTTTCCAGGTCTGCGCAATCGGACAGGATGGGGCGGTTCTATATAATCGCGTGCTGTCACGGATCCGACTGGCGGCACTTCTGGCCGATCAGCAATCCTGCATCGTGGCGATGGAAGCTTGTGCTACGTCGCACTACTGGGGCCGGGTGGCGCAGTCTCACGGTCATGAGGTGCGTCTGGTGCCAGCAGCCTATGTGAAGCCGTTCGTCAAACGCCAGAAAAACGATAAGGCAGATGCCGAAGCCATCGCTGAGGCGGCCTCGCGCCCGACGATGCGGTTCGTGGCCGTGAAGAGTGCCGAGACACAGGGCCGTGCGGTAGCTTTTCGAACGCATCAGTGTCTGGTCCGGCAACGTACGCAACTCATAAATGCGCTTCGGGGGCATCTGGCCGAGTTCGGGCTGGTGGCACCGAAAGGACCCGCAAGCCTGAAGGTCCTCGCAGACGCGCTGGCTGACGAGAGCAGCGTGCTGCCAGATCCGGTCCGGGAGATGGGATCGATCTACCTCGACCAGATCGCACGACTGACCGATGTGATTGATCGGCTGGCTGATGAACTTGAGGCGGCCACGAAAACTGATTCCCAGCTGCGGCGACTGTGCACCATCCCCGGGATCGGCCCGGTCACCGCTGGCGCCGTCTCGGCATTCGCACCGGATCTCGACACATTTGACAGCGGGCGCAACTTTGCCGCCTGGCTTGGCTTGGTCCCCCGGCAAAGGTCGACTGGCGGCAAGACCAGGTTGGGCTCGGTCAGCAAGATGGGCCAAACCGACATCCGTCGCTTGCTGATCGTAGGCGCCATGAGCGTGGTCCGTTGGGTTGTCCGCAAGGGTGGCAGCGCGAACCGCTGGCTGGCCGCGCTTGTTATGCGCAAGCCAAAGATGGTCGCGGCCGTTGCGTTGGCGAACAAGATGGCCCGAATGATCTGGGCACCGACGACAAAAGAGCAGGATTACAGAATGGCGTGACCCGAGCCCAAGTAGGGCTAGGGCACGGCATGGCCGCAAGGGCGGGGTGGGCGATCGACGAGGAGTAGGTGACACGGACTTCGAAGTTCAAGGCAGGAAGATTCAGTCCCGGGGCTCGAGCGCTTGCAGCTCTCTGAACCGATGTGAACCCGGCCTTGCTGATCCAACACGGGTCCTCCCAAGGCAGAGTCACAGGCGGGTAACGCGCCACCTCGTTATTTTTCTAGCGGCAGAATTATTTTGGGAAAAATTGCTGAACCACCACAATGACTGCAGATCAGGGACACTCGGGACACTTGTAAGACTATCGACCACATACAGCATTTTTCTCTTAAAGACCGCCATGTGGCTTATAGTGAAGCAAGTGTCCCGAGTGTCCCAGCTATTCAATTGTGAACAAAACCATGCAGTTAAATTCGCAATCTCAGTCCCCGAAACCCTCGTTTGCTGTTGGATCGAAAGGACTTATAACCCCTTTTGGACATTTCTTTGCTGATCGATGTAGCGGTCCACGTCGACAGTCCCAAAGAACCCATGTAAAGTCCAAATTGGTTCTGGATTTCTATATTTGTGACCATCCCGCCGCTATCGGCGACGAAATATTCACTCAAGAACGCGCCAAACGTGTCTTCACCGTTCAAATACTCTTCCGTCGCCTCCGAAATACGCGACGGCATCTTGAGGCCATTTGCATACCATTTCACGGCCCCTTCAATAATCCACCGCAAGATTTCTGGGGCCTCAAGCATAAGTCTTGATGGCAAATCCGGATCTACCTGGTCTTTTGTAATCGTGACATCGAAGGGGATGACGCACATTCTCCGTCTGAAAGCTTCATCAATACCACGGACAGAGGGCGCATTATTTGCGTCCACGATCAGTGTGCACTGCGGAGTGAACGTAAAATTGTCCTGCCGCATAAATCGTGCCGTCATTCTGTCACCACCAGTAATCTGTTTCAAAAGAGCTTCATCCCATACCTTTCCCACGGGCAATTCTGACGCACGCGCCAGCCTTGCACCTGACAGCTGGGCAAGATCTGTCGCATGCTGCTCCATCTTCTTATCCAGGAGCAGTTTCGGCGAAACGACGCATGCATAGTCAGTGGTGAGAATCGACGCCAATGTGTTGAGCCATGTGCTCTTGCCGTTCCGGCCAGTACCAAAAGCAAAAAACAGCTTATGCTCCTTGGTCGATCCGGTGGCAGCATAACCACTTAGGGTTTGCAAGAAATCCTGGACTTCCGCATCGCCATCGGTGATCACATTCAAGAAGTTAAGCCAGTTTTGTGGCCGCGCACCTCGCTCACTTGGGTCGACCAGGGCTGATCGGAGCAAGTAATCTGAGCGTTTTTTAGAGCGCACTTCCCCCGTTTTCAAATCAACGACTTGGGTTGGGGTTCCAAGAACCAGCGGGTCATTATCCCATTGGTCGATGCTTCGCCCTGCGCCCGGGTTTGTTTTCATCAGGGCATTAATTGCCATGATCGTTCTATTATCACCCAGAGCTTTCCGTTTTTTAATACCCTCACAGGGGATATTCCGAAGGTCACGGCGCAACCGGGTAATCTGCGCATTATGGGTTTTCAGGAGCTGCCACCCCTCCTCCTTCCATTCGACCCACAAATCCCTCTCCGGAATATAGAGCATCTGTCCGGCCCAGCACTGTTCAAAGATATTCAACGCAAGCTCATCATGGCTCATGTCGGCGTGGCATCTGGAAGCCCCATCGCCCTGAGCTTTTGTCTTAGCGCTGTAAACATTCTTGCACATCAGCGCCGCACCTTGGATTGTCTCGCGCCGGTAGTCCTCGCGCTTTTCGTATTTGTCACGCATCAAGGCAGAGCGGCGAAACAGCCGATCCATGCGCGGCATGTCTTTTCCGGTCCAGAACGCCAGATGCGACATCAGGGCCGCGTCCGCTGCGCTGTGGTCAAAACCGCCGCCACCATCGAACGCTCGATAGAAGCGTGACAGCACCGCCTCGTTGGCGCTCCACAGATCGGCGACGGACGCCTTTTCGCCGAACTTAGCCGCAGAACTGCCGGATGATCCGAGCATCATTGCAATTAGATAGTCGTCATCTTCCGGGCCGGTGTACGCCGGGTCAACGCCTTCTGGCAGAACGCCATTGGCATCGGCCCGCTGCGGCACCAGACGCAGGAGCTGATCGGTCCAGTCCCGATCCACCCATGCACCGATCGGCGCAATACCGTGCGGACCAAGCGCGATGAAACGACCGGTGTGATACCACTCGCACCAGCCATCCCATTTGTTCCGCCGATCAGCCAGACGTGACGGATCGCAGCGGCCGAAGATGTGCAGCCCGGTGCCGGACACCGACACTTCCGCCAGCGCGCCGGAGAACGATTGATAGATGGCCACAGCGGCAGCGTTCCACTCACCGGTGGTCGCGTCCCGGCACGAATCAAGGTCAATACAGAACCAGCCGTCCCCGTTCAGGACAAAGCCGATACCCGACACGGCATCGGTGCGCCCCGCTTCGGCAGCCGCGCGTGTCATCCACTGCGATGGGTCATGCGGGTTGAGGTCATAGCCCGCGGCATTGCAGGGCACCTTGTCCATTTTGGGCGAGTCAGGCTTCGCCACCAGCCGATAGTAGATGAAGCGTTCAGGAAGTTGCATTTTCAGCCTCCTTAGCAGCCTTAAGGAGTTGCACGCCGACGCCCCGGGCATCACGAGATTCCAAGAAGAAGCCAACACGCTCAGTGGGCCCCTGCCCTTCTGCGCCAAACGGAACACCATCGGGAATCGGGAGGGCCACAATGAACGCAGGAGCCCTCTCCCACACCTGATTATCCGGCCGCTCTCTATGAGCATTCTGAGAATAAGAATTCTGCACGATACGCGATTGCATCGTTTCACCTCTTTGTTGAGTTTTGAATTGGGGGCCCAGACTTTGATGGCCGGGCAGATTGTGGCCTTAAGAGCGCTGCCGATCAGCCATCCAGGCGGCGATCGCGCTCTCTTGCCATGCAACGGCTTTGCCAGTGATTTTCACCGGGCGCGGGAAAAGCCCCTTGCTCATCAGGTCGTAAAGTGTGCTGCGAGCCAGGCCAGTCAGGGCTTCAACCTCGCGGCGGCGGTAGTGTTTCTCAATCATATCCGATCTCCGTATCGTCATGGGCGATGACGGATTGATTTCAAAAACTCCGAATGGCAGCACGGTGCGACAAAAAACTAACTTCTTGTCGCGAAGTGTAATCAGATCACTCAGCTAAAGCTGTTGCTCCGTGTTCGCTCCACACTCTCTCCAATCCCTCATAGCCTGTTCGATTACCCCAAGCAGGATTCGCTGCGATCGCATCTTCCACGATACACAATGCACAATCACGATTTTCAGACTCAGCCGCGCGAGTTGCTTTGAGATTTGTGTGATTCACCAAGAGCCGCACGCATCGGCAAATGGCCTCGTTGCGTACATAAAAATTCTTTTTTCCGCGCCCATCTGGCCCTCGTCCAACCTTGAGCAGCACATCCAATGCGAAGTCTCGCCAAGGGGCCGGTATTTCTTCACCTTTGCGACGGAGCTTTTTGATCTCTCGGATAAAGGCATCGCGCCAACCAGGATCCCCTTGGGCCAACTCAAAAACTGCATCAATATCCAAGCCTTCACGACAATGGCTGACAACAAGCTCCGGAGAACATGCCTCCAAGGCACTATCAATTGCCGTTATGTATGCCTCGATTTCATCTTTGCACCACGCCACGAGACCATCTCGATCCAGTTGTGGAAGGCGCTCCGCTAGGGCCTGCTCATATCGTTCAGCTTCGCGCCTAAGAGCCTCAAGAAACCGTCCCATTTTGTCACTCGTTTGCCGAGGTCGCAGATGCTGCGGCGAAATTAGCAACAAAAGCCGCCCAGTCATCCATCATCTTGCGGCGCTTCTCGAACACGTCAGATCTCGCGTAAGCCCGTTCGACGGCATCCCCGGAAAGGTGTGCCAAAGCGGCCTCTGCGACTTCCCGCGGAAAATCCGTGCACTCTTGCACCCAAGTTCTGAAACTCGTGCGGAACCCATGAACATCCGCATCAAATCCAAGCTCCTTTACAAGCTTCGACAACGTCATGTCCGACAGTGCACCCCCCTGCCTTGTGCCAGGAAAGATCAGTTCTGAGCCGTCGGACTGCGCGCGCGCCAACTGAAGGAGTTCAATTGCGCGACGGCAAAGCGGCACACGATGAGAACGACGCATTTTCATGCGCGCTGGCGAGATTTCCCAGACGCAGTTTTCAAAGTCAATTTCTGCCCATGTGGCAAGCCGGACCTCACCGGATCGCGCTGCTGTGAGCACCAAGAACTCAAGCGCCAGCTTCGTCGACGCGAGAGCGCCTGAGCCGTGAACGGCGCTTAGGCACTTATGAACCTCTCCATACGGCAAAGCCTTTCGATGCTCCGGTGCCCGTTTAACTTTGGGCAGCGCCAGGTCAACGTTATCGACAGGATTATCAGCCCTTTCGCCCTGCGCAATCGCCCACTTCATGACCATGCCCAAACGTTGCCGGAGCCTGCGGGCGGTCTCGGCTTTTTCGGTCCATATCGGACTGAGCACGCGAAGAATGTCAGCCGTCGTAATGTCCTTGAGCTTCACGTCACCAATCACCGGAAACGCGTAACGCTTGATCAGCGACAGCTGGATCGCACCGTGTCGTTCACTTTGCCAACTTGGCGCGTGTTGCGCGATCGCCTTTTCAGCCGCCTGCGCGAAGGTCAGGGCATGCGCCGATTCGCGTTTAGTCGTCAGCGGATCGCCGCCCGCTCGCGCGACTTTACGGTTTTGGAGCGCTGCTTCCCGCGCCTCCGCCAAGCTCACAAGCTGAGCACTTCCGAGCCCAAGCTCCCGGCGCTTGCCTCGAATGACGATGCGCTGCACCCAGGATTTGCTGCCCGTCTCATTTACCTTGAGAAATAGCCCGTGACCATCAAAGTACTTTCCAGGCTCAATCGCGTTGCGAACCGCCTGCGCGGTGAGAGTTTTTGCGGGCCTTCTGGTCAGGTTTTCGCTCATTTCTATCCCCCACCCATTCCCCCATTACACTTCAGAACTGCGCAGAACGCAATAGATCTTTACGGGCGAAATAGGCGCTAAACTACGTTAAATAAAGGGCTTTTTGGAATCATGCGGACACTGATGGAATATGAAATTGTAGCCCTACGGGCTGCCACTTTCTCCAATATTTCCAAATACTTGCGCAAAAAGCGCAACATGCGCCCAGCGAAACGCCATGGCTTGCCTTGGCCAAAAGCGCAGGTAAACTGCGCGGGAATTTCTGTCATAGGTGACATATCGTGTTCTTGCGCCCCGTTCGTTTGGCCCTTCTTTCCCTTTTTACCGCTTTGATCCTGCCCCATGCCGGCCTTGCCGCGCCTTGTGGCAATACCGCCTCGGGGTTTGACGATTGGAAAAGGGCCATGGCGGCAGAGGCGCAGGCCGAAGGTGTCGGGGCGGCAGGGATCGCGGCGCTGATGGGGGCCAGCTATGCCAAGGCCACGATCAACGCCGATCGCAACCAAAAGAGCTTTAAATACTCGCTTGAGAAATTCATGGCCCTGCGCGGGGCTGATGCCATTGCGTCGCAAGGCCGGTCGCGCAAAGCCAAGAACGCCAAGTTTTTCACCCAGATCGAGGCAACCTATGGCGTGCCCGCCGGGGTTTTGCTGGCCATTCATGGCATGGAAACCGGCTTTGGCAATTTCATGGGCGACAGCAATGTCATCTCGGCCATTGCCACCCTGACATGGGATTGCCGCCGCTCTGACTTTTTCCGCCCGCATCTGATTGGCGGGCTGAAGCTGGTAGATCGCGGTTCCATCAGCGCCTCCACCATCGGGGCCAAGCATGGCGAATGGGGGCATACGCAATTTCTGTTGGGCAATGCCTTGAAATATGGCGCCGATGGCAATGGCGATGGGCGCATTGATTTGGAAAATCAGGCGGATGCGCTGGCTACAACGGCGAATTATCTGGCGGCGAAAGGCTGGCGTGCCGGGGCGGGCTATCAGGAAGGCGAGCCGAACTTTGCCATCATCAAGGAATGGAACGCCGCGACGGTCTATCAGCAGGCCATTGCCATCATCGGCGCCCGCATCGACCGCTGAGCGCGCCCTTAGGCCTAAGCCCAAGGCCTAAGCCAGCCGATTATACCTTGGGTTTATTGCGCGCCCGACATTTCCCCTGCGTTAATCCCCCAAACGGCAGTTTCGCCGCGGTAAGGGGTAAAGCATGGCAGATCTTTATACGGGTGGCGCAACCGTTTCGGGCACCATCGCCTATTTCAAATCCTTTGTCGAAATTCTGGTGGCCGATGGCGATTCTGCCAGCCCTGTCAGCCTTGAACTGACCGACAGCGGCGCGATCAACCTGACGACAGAGCTGGATACCCGCTCTGTCACCCTGACCGCCTTTACCGGCGATGACAGCATCACCACCACCACCGGCGATGACCTGATTTTCGGCAATGATGGCAATGACACCATCAGAACCGGCGAAGGCGATGACACGCTGGTTGGCGGCCTTGGCGATGACAGCCTGATCGGCGGTTTGGGCAATGACGTTTTCGTTCTGCAAGACGCAGCTTCGGGGCATGACAGCTTTTTCGGCGGCAGCGGCACGGATGAGCTGCGCCTTGATGCCGCCAGCCCGCTTGCGCTGGATTGGCTGGTGGTGACGGCAACTGCAGGGGTCGAGGTCTTGAACCTGAACGGTGCGGGGCTTTCGGGCACCGTGGGGGCGGATCTGTTCGACCTGTCGGGGATCCAAAGCTATGTCGGCGGCAATGGCCTTGCGTTGGGCGATGGCAATGACATCTTTCGCGGCGCGGTCGCGGATGATCAGGTTACGGGCGATGCCGGGGATGACGACCTTTCCGGCAATGCCGGGGATGATCTGTTGACCGGCGGTACAGGCAATGACACGCTGTCAGGCGGTGCCGGCAATGACACGCTGGTCTTTGGCAGCGCCACGCCGGGGCTGGATGTCTTGCTTGGCGGCACGGGCGAAGACAGTTTGCTGCTGGATCAACAAATTACCACCCTGCGCCGGCTGATTTTGGATGCTGCCGCCTCGGTAGAGGTGATCACGGCGCATGATGGCGCGGCCTATGCCGGGGATGGCAATGACTTTTGGAACCTTTCGGGCGTCAGCGCCTATGGCTCGGCCTTGTTGATTGATCTGGGCGCGGGCAATGACAGCCTGCTTGGCACGGCCGCGGCCGATCAGGTGCAAGCCGGCAGCCAGAACGATACGCTTGATGGTATGGCGGGCAATGACAGCCTGTGGGGCGGCGATGGCAATGACCGGATTTTTGGCAGCGATGGTGATGACAGCCTGACAGGTGACGCCGGAAATGACCTGCTGGATGGCGGCAATGGCAGCAACATTCTGCGTGGCGGGCTTGGCGATGACACCCTGCACGTTGGTCAGGGCGATGTGGTTTACGAAACCGCGAATGCCGGCACCGATACCGTTATTCTGCACGGGGTTTCGCGCTATAGCCTTGGCAACAATCTGGAAAATCTAGGCACGACCGATCCCGGCGCGGTTTCCGTGCGCGGCAATGGCCTGGACAATATCCTGCGCACCGGCAGCGGTGATGACACGCTGAACGGCCTTTTGGGCAATGACCAAATGTCGGGGGGCAACGGCAATGATGTCTATATCGTCGATAGCCTTGGCGACCAGATCAGCGAAAGCGCGGGCGGCGGCACCGATACGCTGCGCACCGATCTTGCGGCCTATGTCTTGCAGCGAAATATCGAAAACCTCACCGGCACGCGCCTTGGCGGCGGGCAAAGCCTGACGGGCAATTCGGCGGCGAACCTTATCACCGCGGGCGCTGGCAATGACACATTGATCGGGCTCGGGGATGGCGACACCCTGCGCGGCGGCGCGGGCGATGACAGCTATCTTGGGCTGGGTAGCGGCGATGTGGTGAGTGAGCGCGCCGCAGGCGGCATCGACAGCATCAGCACCGGACTGGCGCTTTATACCCTTGGCCGCAATCTGGAGAACCTGACCGGCACCCGCGAAGGCAGCCAAAGCCTGATCGGCAACAACCTTGCGAACCAGATCAGCGGCGCCGCGGGCAACGATCATATCGCCGGAATGGCAGGCAATGACACCCTGACCGGCGGCGCCGGGGCGGATCGCTTTGAATTTCTTACCGCGCTCGCCAGCGCCGGGCGCGACCGCATCACCGATTATGACAGCGCTGATCATTTTGTGCTGGAAAACAGCGGCAGCACGCGGTTTTCCGCGCTGTCTTTGGGGGTGCTTGCTGCCGATGCGTTCAAGATCATCGGCCCCGAAGGCGGCCCGGTCGATGTCAGCGACCACATCCTTTACAATTCCACGACCGGCGCGGTTTATTATGATGCCGACGGCAGCGGCGCCGCCACCCGCCAGCTTTTTGCCTTCGTGCCGATCGGAACGCTGCTGGAGGCGGCCGATTTTCTGGTGATCTGAGCGCGCGCAAAGAAGCGCAGCAAGACCGCGCTTGGCCCCTTGCGCGCCCCCAAACAATGCCCTATTAGGCCCCAACGACCAGTGGCCCGTTCGTCTATCGGTTAGGACACCAGGTTTTCAACCTGGGAAGAGGGGTTCGACTCCCCTACGGGCTGCCACTTTCCCAAAATCGTTTGAAATCAATGCGCTACGCCGCCAGCGTGGCAAGGTCGCTTGCGGCCCTGATTTTCTGACTGGCAGCTTTCGTATTGCGGCTGACTGGCTTGGTTGCGGGTCAGCGCAATGATTTCAAACGCGGTGCGGCCCAAAAGGCGCAACCCTTTTTCGCCCGCTAGGCTATGGCCTGCAATTTCTGCGCCGGTGGCGGCGCGTAACCGCCCCGACGTGAGGTGCGCAGGCCAAGGCCGACCATCGCCTCGGCCATTCGAACGGCGCATGAAACCCCATCCAGAACGGGCAGCCCATGTTCCTTGGCAAGCTGATCCGCCAAATCGGCCATCCCGGCGCAGCCAAGAACAATTGCCTCAGCCCGGTCTTCTTCAAGGGCGCGGCCAATCTCTGTGCTGATGCGGCGGCAGGCGTCTGATCCGGCATGTTCCAGCTCCAGAACCGCCACTTCCGAAGACCTGACCCGCGCGCAACGGGCCGACAAGCCATAGCGGTGCAGGTTATGCTCCAAGGCCGGGACAGATCGCGCCAAGGTCGTTACGACCGAAAACTTGTTCGAGATCATCGAGGCGAAATGATAGGCCGCCTCACCGATCCCGATCACGGGTTTTTCCGTAAGGCAGCGCGCCGCATCAAGACCCGTATCATCGAAACAAGCGATAATCACCGCGTCAAAAGCCGGGTTCGACTGTATGGCGTAAAGCACGCCAGGAACGCTAAGGGCTTCGTCATAATAGCCTTCGATGGAAATCGGCCCCTGCGGCGGGTTGACCGCGACCACCTCGGTTCCGCCAGCGGCAGCCCGTCTTGCGGCATTGCCGATTTTCTCGGTCATCGAGGCGGTCGTATTCGGATTGATGACAAGCAGGCGCACCTTACATCTCCCCGCCAAGATATGCCGCCTTGATACGGTCATCGTGGATCAATTCATTCGATGGCCCGGAAAGCACAACCTGCCCCGTCGAAAGGGCATAGGCCCGGTTTGATATGGACAGCGCCATGCGGCTGTTTTGTTCCACCAAAAGCACCGACACCCCTTCGTCGCGGCTGATTGCGACGATCGCGCGGGCGATGTCTTGCACCAGTTTGGGGGCGATGCCGAGGCTGGGCTCATCCAAGAGCAAAAGGCGCGGCGCGGCCATCAAGGCACGGCCGATGACCATCATCTGTTGCTCGCCCCCCGAAAGCGTGCTGGCCTGCTGGGAATACCGTTCTTTCAGACGCGGAAACCGGGTCAGGACATTGTGCAACGTCTTTTCGATTTCTTCCTTGTTGGTCCGGGTGAATGCGCCCATCAGAAGGTTGTCTTTCACGCTCATCAAAGGAAAGACCCGGCGCCCCTCCGGCACCATCGCGATTCCGCGGCGGACGATTTCGGCGGCCTGGCAGCCGTCAATCCGTTCGCCCATATAGCTGATCGTGCCAGATTTGATCCGGCGCAGGCCGGTGATTGCCCGCAGGATAGAGGATTTTCCCGCCCCGTTCGCCCCGATCAGGGCAACCGTTTCCCCTTCGTAAAGATCAATCGACACGCCTTTCAGCGCATAGACATGGTCATAATATAGTTCGACATTGTCGAAGCTGAGCATCTTCTTCGCCGGTTCTGCCTGTAGCTTTGTCGCGGTCTGAGTCATGTTTCACATCCCGATGGCGGCATCTTCGCTGCCGAGATAGGCTTCGATGACGCGCGGATTGGCCTGAATTTCGGCAGGTGTGCCTTCGGCAATCTTTTCACCGAAGTTGATGCAGACGATCCGATCAGAGATCTTCATCACCGCGGGCATGTCATGTTCTACAAGAAGAACGGTAAGCCCCCGTTCGTCGCGCAGACGGCGCACAAGGGCCACCATGCGCATCGTCTCGTCATGGTTCATGCCGGCGAAGGGTTCATCCAGCAAGATGACCTCGGGATGCGTGGCAAGCCCGATCGCCATGCCAAGCGCGCGCAAATGCCCCTGCGGCAGGTTTGATGCCATCTCATTGCGGATCGCCTCCATGCCAAGGAAATCGACGATGTCATCGGCAGATTTCGCAAAGGCCGCCTCGTCCGCCCGCGCCTGGCCGGTTCCCAGAAAGAACCCCAGAAGCGAGGCTTTCGACCGCAGGTGATGCGCGACGATGATATTTTCGCGCACGGTCATTGATTTGAAGATCGTGGTTTCCTGAAAGGTCCGCACTACCCCCATGCGCGCCACCTTGTGCGGCGGCAGGCCGGAAATGCGGTTGCCTTTATAGATCACCTCGCCCGTGGTCGGGGTGACAAAGCCCGCGATCTGTTTGAACAGGGTAGATTTTCCGGCGCCGTTCGGGCCGATCACCGACAGGATTTCGCGCGGGGCGACGTCAAAGGTGACGTCGTTATTGGCCGTCAGCCCGCCAAAGCGTTTGGTGATGCCCTTGATCTGAAGGATCGGTGCGGTCATTTGCCATTTCCTTTCCGGTCCAGAAGGCTCAGCACACCATTCGGCAAGATCAGCATCAGTGCGATCATCGTGCCGGAATAGATGAGCAACTGATATTCCTTGGCGACCGACAGAAGATCCCAGCCGAAATACAACAGCAGCGTGCCAAGCATCGGCCCGAAGACATAGCCAAGCCCGCCAACGAAGCAGTAAAGCATGAAGTTTACGCTATCTTGCACCACGAAAGAGGATGGGTAGATGGATTGCGAGATCGCCACGAAAATCGCCCCCGCCAAGCCACCGAAGAAGGATGAGATGGCATAAGACAGCACGCGCAGCATGGCCGTATTGACGCCGATTGACGCCGAGAGTTCCTCATTTTGCTGAAGCGAGCGGCACAGATGGCCCAGCCGCGAATTTACGATGCGCCACAGCACAAGATAGGTCACCACCATCAGAACCGCCGCCATAAGGTAAAAGGCCAGCTTGGGGTTTTCGAGCGCGGCAAAATCCGGGATCACCGTCAGGCCGAAGATCGACAATTCCCCCGGCAGCGGAATAGAGGTGATGCCCTTCGCGCCATTGGTAATTGGCAAGGCCAGCGCGGTAAGCCGCGCCACCTCGGTCAACACCAGCGTGACCATGGCGAAATAGACCCCCCGCAGCCGCAGGATCGGCAGGCCAATGACCACAGAAACCGCCGCGCAGAACAGCCCGGCCAACGGCAGGGTCAGCCAGAAACTTACCCCGAACTGCGTGATCAGAATGGCCGACACATAACCCCCGGTCAGGGCATAGGCCCCCTGACCAATGTTGATGCGCCCGATGTAAAAGGTCAGCCAGACCCCTGCCGACGCGACTGACAGCAGCGCGACAGATGTCAGCGTGTAGTAAAAATCCCAACGCCCCGTCAGATATATGAACGCCGGAACAAGAACAAAAATACCCAGAAGAAAGGCAAGAATGCCAAGGATACGGGGGGTGGTCATGGAACGGCTCCGCGCCGAGGATTGCGTTTGATCGGTCATCTCGTCAGCCCCACGGCTTGCCCATCAGGCCCTGCGGCCGGATGGCGAGGAAGATCATCAACGTGATGAAGATTGCGAGGTAGGTCACATCGCCATAGGCGGCAAGCACGGTCAGCCCGATCGATTCCATCATCCCAAGGATGAAACCACCGGCGATGGCACCGGAAATCACACCTGCGCCGCCGATCATGATCATGAGAAACGCCTTGACCGAGGCCGGCCCACCCATCCCAAGATTGATGCCGGTAATGGTGACCAGGAGCCCGCCCACCAGCCCTGCCAGCATAGCGCCCATCGCGAAACCGATCATGGAATAGCGGTCAACATCCACGCCCATCAACTGGGCCGCCATGCGATCTTGCGCCAGCGCCCGCATGGCGCGGCCTGTCCGCGAATATTGCATGAACAGAATGAACCCCACGATCAGCGCAACCGCCAACACCGCAATCAGGATACGGTCATAGGGCATGATCAGCCGCATATCCCAGTTGAACACGCCGCCCACGATCTTCGGCACGCCCCGCTGCTTTTCACCGAACAACAGCAAGATCACCGCATCCAGAAAAAAGGCGATCCCTGCGGCAAGCAGCATGGTGGATTCATCCCGCTTCGATTTTCGGATCACCGGGCGGAACAGGAATTTTTCGATCAGCGCCCCCATCACCGCCAGCACAGCCGCCGAGGCGATCAGCCCCACGATGAAGGGCAGGCCAAACTGGGCGACCACGGTATAGGTCACGAAACCGCCGAAGACATACATCTGCCCATGGGCAAAATTCAGTACGTTCATCAGCGAGAATATGAGAGTGAGGCCGAGGGCAATCAGCGCGTATTGCGCGCCAAGATAAAGCCCATTGGCAAGAATCTGCTCCATTTGGGGTGGTCCTTTGCGGGTAAAGTGCAGGGCCCAGTTGGGGAAAGAAACAATGGGCCCTGCTTCGGACGATGTCAGCCGCGTGTCAGTCGACCTGAGCGACAAACAGCGTCTCGAACTTGCCGTCCTTATATTCGTTCACAACCAGCGGCACCGAAACCTGACGCTTCTGCCCGAACGAGGTCGTGCCGACATAGGCCAGCTTGGCATCGCCCACCATGAAGGGGTTTGGCGCGCTGAACGTGTCCATGGTCTTCTTGAATTCTTCGACATCCGCGATAGCGGCCGGGTTCGCCTTCAGCGTCTCAATGACGTATTCCAGCGCATAGACCTTGGTGTTGGACTCGTCATTGTATTCGCCAAACATCGCCGTATAGCGCGTAACGAATTCCTTCATCGCGTCGCTGGCCAATTCCGGCGTCGATGCCCCGCCAACCGAGATGAAGCCGTTCGCCAGCTCGCCCGCGCCTTCGGCCAAAACCGCCGCATCCTGCGCCGTCTCGGTCGAGATCAGGCCCGCATAGCCCAACTCGCGCGCCGAACGGATCAACTGCGGCGCATTGGCAGGCGAGACGCCCGACAGAACCAGAAGGTCCGGCGCGCTCTGGATGACCGGCAGCAGCACCGGGGTAAAGTCGGTCGTGTCCATCTGGTAGGTCACGGTGTCTGACACCACATCCAATCCCAGTTCGCGTGCGGCAGCCGCGCCGGAATCGCGCTGCGACAGCGGGTCGGATTCATTGCCAGCGATGAAGGCAACCTTCTTAACCCCTTTGTTTTCCATCAAGTATTTATAAATAGCCGGCCCGGACTGATAATTCGCGACCATCCCGAGGATCGCATTCGAGGCGGGCGCGGTATAAAGCTCTTTGGGGAAGGCATAGGGGAAATACATGATGCCGTTCTGCTCGGCCACCGGACGCACAGCGGCGGCACCATCATCGACGTTCGGGCCGACGACATAGTGGATGCCATCCTGCGCCATTTTCTCCATGCCCGCGATTGCGCGCTTGGGGTCTTTCTGGTCATCGAAAGGCACGATCTCGATGTCATAGGTGGTATCACCAATCTGGACCCCGCCCAGCTCATTCAGCCATGCCGCGCGGGTTTCCATCGAACGCTGGTTCGATATGCCCCAGGCCGCCGCCGGGCCCGATGTGACCCCCACGAAGCCGATCTTCAGCTTTGCATTCTCGGCCCATGCCGCGGAACCCACCGTCAACGCAAGCGCGAGGGAAAGGCTGCTGGTGCCAAGGAAAACACGTCTTTTCATTGTTTAACTCCCTGTTGTCGGTCTGCGGAATTCGAGTCCGCGACACCATGATTGACGATCTTGCTGACATTATTGTCAACAAAAAATCTCCATCTTTGGTGACAAACTATCCCTTGCCGACCTATGTTGTTCCCCGATAACATAATTTTATACATGCGATGATTGGACCGCCGTCATGAGGAGTGCAGAAAGCTTCCCTGATCCAGAGCCCCTCGAAGCCGAGCTTGGGGAAGAAGATATCGTTGAGCGAATCTTTGAGGCAATCATTGAGCAGCGTCTTCCACCCGGCACAAAACTATCTGAGGCGGCCCTGTGCGAAGCGTTCCGCGTGGGGCGAATGCGGATCAGGCAAAGCCTTTTGCTCCTTTCCAGCCAGCAAGTCGTAGAATTGCTGCCCAACCGCGGTGCCTTCGTGGCCTCTCCGACTGCGGAACAGGCGCTTGAGGTCTTCGAAGCGCGCTTGATGATTGAACCGAATGCCGCAAGACTGGCGGTCGAGCGGGCAACCGATGCCGATCTCGCGATGCTGCGGCGGCATCTCGACATGGAACATGAAGCCCACAGAAGTTCCAAGCGCCGCGAGTCGATCCGATTGTCCGGCCAGTTTCACGTTCTGGTCGCCAAGACGGCGGGTAATTCTGTCGCCCTGCGCATGGTCAAGGAGCTGGTCACGCGCACCTCGCTGATCATCGGTCTTTTTGGTAGCCCCGGCGTGTCAAACTGCCGCGACGATGACCACGATGAGATTTTCGAGGCGTTCCGCGCGCGCAACGGCGATCTGGCAAGCCGCCTGATGTCACAGCACCTTGCGCATATCCGCGATCACCTTGAACTTGGCGGTCCGGGACAAGCCCCGAGTGACCTGATCGCGATTTTCCGCCGGTAGAATGTGGCGGCGCGAACGACAGGTATGAGCCGCCATTTTCCTGTGTCGCGCTCATTCCTTTCCCGCCAAAGGCCGGTGCATCGTTGCCCGCGCGCGACCTGCGCGTTTTGAAGTGTAAAGCGCGTCGTCGGCATCTGCGTGCATCTGCTCGGCGTCGGGGGTTTCATAAAGCGTGCTGGCGGTCATGCCGATCGACGCCGAAACCCGGCAGGCTGCGCCTTCGAAATCTATTGGCGGGGTCAGCCTGCCAATGATGCGCTGCGCGATATGGCCAAGCCGGAATTCATCAGCAAGGCCCGGAAAAACCATCACAAATTCATCACCGCCAACCCGCGCGGCAAGATCCGTCTTGCGGGTTTCCTCGGCCAGAATGGCGGCCACCTGCCGCAAGACATGGTCGCCCGCGGCATGGCCAAGATTGTCATTGACCGCCTTGAAAAAATCCAGATCCATATGCATCAGGCCAAAGCTTTCCCGCCGGCCCAACAGGTCTTTCATGCGCAGATCCAGCGCCCGGCGATTGCGAAGCCCGGTCAATGTGTCCGTCAGCGCCTGTTCCTCAGCTGCCATCTTAGCCCCATGCAGCCGCAGATTCAGGCTGCGCAATTCCGCCATCACGGCCGCCTTCGCCTCTAGCAGATAAAGCATTTCGACCGTCAGGTCGGTCGGCGCAAAATCGGCCACGGTCAGGGCATAGCGGCGCACGGCATCGTTCACCCAGATACCGAAAGACAGGTTTATCAAAAGCCCGCCATCCCCCGCAGCAATGGCAAGCCCGCGCAACACCAGCCCCGGATCGCTTTTCGGGGCAAGATACAGCCGCGCACCGATGCGCGCCGACAGCGCCGCCATCGTGGCCGGGGCCGTCGGGCGGCGCAGTTCAAAAAGCTGACCGGCCGGCTGGCCGAAAAGCCGCGTTTGGCCCAGAATTTTGACAAGCGTCGGCCCGGCCGAACACAGCCTGCCCTGCGCATCCAGCCGCAGATGCATCGGCATGAGCCGCGCAACCGCCGCCGCCTCCAGCAAAAACGGGGTCGCCCCAAGGCGCGCGGCGATGGTCATGGCTCCACCCCGCCGGCAAGGTCAAACTGCCGCCCGCTGGAATGGCTATGATCCAGAAGCTGGATTAGGATTGTTTCAGGTTCATCGCTGCCGGCATCCTCGCCGTGCATATGGTCCAACAGCGCCAATGCGCCGTAATCATCGGCCATGGCGCGCAACAGGCCCAACAGCACATGGCCCGCACCGGAAAACTGTGCCGCCGTAACATAAAGCCGATAGCTGCCACCCGCCCCTTCAACCAGCCGCAACTCCGGCAGATCAAGGTCGGGCAAGGCAAGCCGGGCGCGTTCGGGCAGATCTTCCAGCGAATGCAGAAAGTCATCGAATGTCACCCCCCCAAAGCGCAACAAGCGCCGAAGGGCTTCGGTATTCGGGTGCGAAACCAGATAGGTGCCCAGATCTTCCAACATGCCATCGCGCGGCCGGTTCAGAACCTTTTCGGCAGCGACAAGAACGGCCTCGGTCTGGGCGGGGTCGTAGAAAAGCAGGGGTTCAAAGCTGTCAAAGCCAAGACGCGCCTCGCGGGTGATATACGCCCAAAGGGCGGCACCGTAGGTGTCGCGCACAAAACCTTGGACAGAGCGATTTATCAAACCATGCATCGGCGGCCCTGGGCTGTTGATTCCCCGCCAAGGCTATGCGGTCGGGCTTAAGAAACGCCGAAATCTTTCACTTGCATTTGATCAGAACGGCACATCATCCACCTGATGCGCCGGCACCACCCAGCGCGCGACGATCTTTTTCGTGCCCGCGTGATCAAATTCGATGTCCAGCTTGTCGCCTTCGATCCCCATGATTTCGCCATAGCCGAACTTCTGGTGAAACACCCGGTCGCCCAGCACATAGGAACTGCTGGCGGTGGCCTCGATGGTGATGTTGCGGGCGCTGGCCGGTTGCGAGGCGGGCCGCGCTGCGCGTTCCTGCAACCGCCGCCAGCCGGGTGAGTTATAGACATCGGCCTTGGTCACACGCTCTTCCAGACCCGAGGCAAAGCCATAGCCAGCCGCCGCACCATAGCCACCGCCCATCAGGCCGGGCGGCGTCAGCACCTCGACATGGGCGCCGGGCAGTTCATCAATGAAACGCGATGGCAACTGGCTTTGCCACTGGCCATAAACCCGGCGATTGGACGCAAATGAAATCGTGCAAAGCGCCTCGGCGCGGGTGATGCCGACATAGGCCAGCCGCCGCTCCTCCTCCAACCCCTTCTTGCCGGCCTCATCCATGCTGCGCTGGCTGGGAAACAGCCCCTCTTCCCAACCGGGCAGGAAAACCACTGGGAATTCCAGGCCCTTGGCGGCATGAAGCGTCATGATGGTGACCTTTTCTTCGGCCTCCTCACGTTCGTTATCCATGATCAGCGCGACATGTTCGAGAAAGCCTTGCAGGCTGTCGAATTGTTCAAGCGCCTTGACCAGTTCCTTGAGGTTTTCCAGCCGGCCCGGTGCCTCGGGCGTTTTGTCGTTTTGCCACATCGAGATGTAGCCCGATTCCTCAAGGATGATCTCAGCCAGCCGCACATGGCTGTCCGTATTGGCGGGCGGCGTATCGGGCAAGAGCGGCTCTATCAGGCTGTCTTCGGGCATGGCGGGCCGGGCGTTCATCACCGCCGCGTGCCAGCGGTCTACCCCATCGACAAAGCCGCGCAACTGCGCCGCCCCTTTGCCGCCAATGCCGCCCTTGGCCAAAAGCGCCCGCGCACCGTCCAAAAGGCCCGCGCCCAAGGCCCGCGCCTCAAGCTGGATGTTCTGCACCGCCTTGTCGCCAAGGCCGCGTTTGGGGGTGTTGACCACGCGTTCAAAGGCCAGATCATCGGCGGGGCTGACGGCCAGCCGGAAATAGGCCATGGCATCGCGGATTTCCTGCCGCTCATAAAACCGCGGGCCGCCGATCACGCGGTAAGGCAGGCCGATGGTCAAAAAACGGTCTTCGAAAGCGCGCATCTGGTGGCTGGCGCGCACCAAGATCGCCATCTGCTCCAGACTGCGCGGGTCGCGATGCCCCCGGCCCCGCTGCAAGCCTTCGATTTCCTCGCCAATCCAGCGGGCTTCTTCCTCGCCATCCCAATGACCGATCAGACACAGCTTTTCGCCGTCTTGTTCCTCGGTCCACAATGTTTTGCCAAGGCGGCCTTCGTTGCGGGAAATCACGGCGCTGGCGGCAGCCAGAATATGCGGGGTCGAGCGGTAATTCTGCTCCAGCCGCACCACGGTTGCGCCGGGAAAATCCTTTTCAAACCGTAAGATATTGCCCACCTCGGCGCCGCGCCAGCCATAGATCGACTGATCGTCATCGCCCACGCAGCAGATGTTTTTATGCGCCTGCGCCAAAAGCCGGAGCCAAAGGTATTGGCAGACGTTGGTATCTTGGTATTCGTCCACCAGAATATAGCGAAACCAACGCTGGTATTGTTCCAGCACATCAGGGTGCTTTTGAAAAATCACCACGCAATGCAGCAACAAATCGCCAAAATCGGTGGCATTCAGATTGCGCAGACGTTCCTGATATTGCTCATAAAGTTCGGTGCCGCGGTTATTGAAAGCAGCGGCCTCGGCCGCGGGCACACGATCAGGCGTCATCGCGCGGTTTTTCCAACCGTCAATGATTCCGGCCAGCATCCGCGCCGGCCAGCGCTTTTCGTCCATATTGGCGGCGACGATCAACTGCTTTAGCAGGCGCAACTGATCGTCAGTGTCCAGAATGGTGAAATTCGATTTCAGCCCAACCAGTTCGGCATGGCGCCGCAGGATCTTGACCGAAAGCGAATGGAAGGTGCCCATCCACGCCATGCCTTCGGCCACATCGCCCAGCATCCGCCCCACACGCGCCCGCATCTCGCGCGCGGCCTTGTTGGTGAAGGTGACGGCCAGAATTTCATTCGGGCGCGCCCGGTTCATGTTCAACAAATGCACAATGCGCGAGGTCAGCGCCTTGGTCTTGCCAGTGCCCGCCCCCGCCAGCATCAAGACCGGACCATCCAGCGCCTCAACCGCGGCACGTTGCGCGGGGTTCAGATCGTCAAGATAGGGCGCGGGGCGCGCCGCCATAGCACGCTGTGACAAGGGCAACGCCTGCGGAACCGCCGCCTCGAAGGCGTCATTTTCATCCCATCCATTCATGGGCTGACCATAGACCGGGCGTAACGGAAATTAAAGGACTGTTCCTGTAATGTTCACAAAATTCCCATTTTACCCCTTCGAAACCCAAGGAAAGCTGCGATTGCGTCCTATTCCTGCCCGGATTTGCCGCCAACCATGCGGCAAAAGCTGAAAACTTCGATATGCCCATGAACCGTATTCTTATCGCCTGCGCCGTCGTTATCGGCCTGACCGCCGTCATCCGCCATGTGATGACGCGCCAGCCCGTGATCGAAACCGATCCCGAAGGGGAGACCGGCCATATTGCCCCCAACCGCCCGCTTTTGGCGGTGATCTGCCTGATCGGCTTTGCGCTTGCGGGGGCTGCGCTTCTGGCTTTCATCCGGGGCCCTGGCGGCTGGCCGCTGCTGGGGGTGGCCTTGGCGGCGCTGGCCATGACGCTGACCATGTTAAGCGCATTTTTTCCTTTTTATGACATCACTTGGGATGAAAACGGCGTTGAGGGGCCGACGCTTTTGCTGCCGCCCCCCTTTGGCCCACGCCGCCGCCGCATTTTCTGGGAAGACATCGAAATCGCCCATCGCGAAAAGGGGCGGCATTGGTATCTGGAAGATGGCGCGGGCAATCGCATCGTCTGGAGTTTCATCTATTTCGGCTATCCCGCGCTGATCGCCAGGGTCGAAGAGGAATGCCCATGGCTGTTTGCCAAGTCCGAATCCACCGCCCCACAAGACCCGGACCCCGAGGCCATCCCCCCGGTAAAGCGGCGTTTCATCAAACTGAACTTTGCAACTGCAAAGTCACGCTGAATATTTCGCAAAAATTTGCAAGGTGTCGTTTTCCGCCCTTGCGCTGCACCGCAGCGTCCCTAATCTGCCCCCCGATCGCACGCCCGCGCCCGGAGGACTGCCATGCCCGAATTCAAGAAAATTCTGATCGCCAATCGCGGCGAAATCGCCATCCGCATCATGCGGGCCGCCAATGAGATGGGCAAGAAAACCGTCGCGGTCTATGCCGAAGAAGACAAGCTTTCGCTTCACCGCTTCAAGGCCGATGAAGCCTATCTGATCGGGGAAGGCCTGTCGCCGGTGGGCGCCTATCTGTCGATCCCGGAAATCATCCGCGTGGCCAAGATGGCGGGGGCTGATGCCATTCACCCCGGCTACGGGCTTTTGTCGGAAAACCCTGATTTTGTAGAGGCTTGCGATCAGGCAGGCATCACCTTCATCGGCCCGCGCGCGGAAACCATGCGCGCCCTTGGCGACAAGGCTTCGGCCCGCCGCGTGGCCATTGAAGCCGACGTTCCCGTCATCCCCGCGACCGAGGTGCTGGGCGATGATATGGCGCTGGTGAAAAAGCAGGCCAAAGAGGTTGGCTATCCTTTGATGCTCAAGGCTTCATGGGGCGGCGGCGGCCGTGGGATGCGGCCGATTCTGTCGGAAGACGAGCTGGAGCTGAAAATCCGCGAAGGCCGTCGCGAAGCCGAAGCTGCTTTCGGCAATGGCGAAGGCTATCTGGAAAAGATGATCATCCGCGCCCGCCACGTCGAGGTGCAGATCCTTGGCGACAAGGCCGGCAATGTCTGGCACCTGTGGGAGCGCGACTGCACCGTGCAGCGGCGCAACCAAAAGGTGGTTGAACGCGCCCCCGCCCCCTATCTGACCGAGGCCCAGCGCACTGAGGTCTGTGAAATGGCACGGAAAATCTGTGCCCATGTGAATTATGAATGCGCCGGCACCGTCGAATTCCTGATGGATATGGACAGCCAGAAGTTCTACTTCATCGAAGTGAACCCGCGCGTTCAGGTCGAACATACCGTCACCGAAGAAGTCACCGGTATCGACATCGTTCAGGCCCAGATCCTGATCGAAGAAGGCAAGTCTCTGCCGCAGGCGACCGGGGTTGCCTCTCAGGCTGAGGTGAAGCTGAACGGCCATGCCGTGCAATGCCGCGTCACCACCGAAGACCCGCTGAACAATTTCATCCCCGACTATGGCCGCCTGACCGCCTATCGCAGCGCCACCGGCAACGGCATCCGGCTTGATGGCGGCACGGCTTACGCGGGTGGCGTCATCACCCGCTATTACGATTCGCTGCTGGTCAAGGTCACGGCCCATGCCCAGACCCCGGAAAAGGCGATTTCACGGATGGACCGCGCGCTGCGCGAATTCCGCATCCGGGGCGTGGCGACGAATATCGAGTTTGTCATCAACCTTTTGAAACACCCGACCTTCCTTGACTACAGCTATACCACCAAATTCATCGACACCACGCCCGAGCTTTTCGCCTTTAAAAAGCGCCGCGACCGGGCGACGAAGATCCTGACCTATATCGCGGACATCACGGTGAACGGGCATCCCGAAACCGCCGGCCGCGCCAAACCCGCGGCCGAGGTCAAGGCCCCGAAGGCCCCCGCCCCGCGCATCGAGCCCGCCATGGGCACCCGTAACCTGTTGGAACAAAAGGGCCCGCAGGCCGTTGCCGACTGGATGCGCGCCCAGAAAAAGGTGCTGTTGACCGACACCACCATGCGCGATGGGCACCAGTCGCTCTTGGCGACCCGGATGCGGTCGATTGACATGATCAAGGTGGCGCCCACCTATGCCGCCCATCTGCCGCAGCTTTTCAGCGTTGAATGCTGGGGCGGCGCCACCTTTGACGTGGCCTATCGCTTCTTGCAGGAATGCCCCTGGCAACGCCTGCGCGACCTGCGCGCCGCCATGCCGAACCTGATGACGCAAATGCTCTTGCGCGGCGCGAATGGCGTTGGCTACACCACCTACCCCGACAATGTGGTGCGCGGCTTTGTCGCCCGCGCCGCCGAAACCGGGGTGGATGTGTTCCGGGTGTTCGACAGCCTGAACTGGGTTGAAAACATGCGCGTCGCCATGGATGCGGTTCTGGAGGCAAACAAAGTTTGCGAAGGCACGGTTTGCTATACGGGCGACATCCTTGATCCGGCGCGCGCCAAATATGACCTGAAATACTATGTTGCCCGCGCGCAGGAATTGAAAGCCGCCGGCGCGCATATTCTGGGGCTGAAAGACATGGCGGGGCTGTTGAAACCCGCTGCGGCGAAGCTTCTGGTTAAAACGCTGCGCACCGAAGTCGGCCTGCCGGTGCATTTCCACACCCATGACACCTCGGGGGCCGCCGCCGCCACCATTCTTGCCGCCTGCGATGCCGGGGTAGATGCAGTGGATGCGGCAATGGACGCGTTTTCGGGTGGCACCTCGCAGCCCTGTCTGGGCGCGATCGTCGAGGCGCTGCGCCATACGGACCGTGACACCGGGCTGGACATTGCCGCCATCCGCGAGATTTCCAATTATTGGGAGCATGTGCGGGCACAATATGCGGGTTTTGAATCCGGTCTCGCCGCCCCGGCATCCGAGGTTTACCTGCACGAAATGCCCGGAGGCCAGTTCACCAACCTGAAAGCCCAAGCGCGTTCGCTGGGGCTGGAAGAACGTTGGCCCGAAGTGGCGCAGGCCTACGCTGACGCCAACCAGATGTTCGGTGACATCGTGAAGGTCACGCCGTCGTCGAAGGTGGTGGGCGATATGGCGCTGATGATGGTGGCGCAGGGCCTGAGCCGCACACAGGTTGAAGACCCCGCCACCGATGTGGCCTTCCCCGATTCCGTCATCGACATGATGAAGGGCAATCTGGGCCAACCCCATGGTGGCTGGCCCAAGGCCATTCAGGCCAAGGTGCTGAAGGGCGAAACCCCGCTGACCACCCGCCCCGGCGCCGGCGTTGCCGCGGTAGACATGGAGGCGGTTCGGGCAAAACTTTCGGCCGATCTCAATGGCTTCAGCGTCGATGATGAAGACCTGAACGGCTATCTGATGTATCCCAAGGTTTTCCTTGATTACATGGGCCGCCACCGCCAATACGGGCCGGTCCGCACCTTGCCGACGCGCACCTTCTTTTATGGGATGCAACCCGGCGAGGAGATCACCGCCGAAATCGACGCGGGCAAGACGCTGGAAATCCGCCTGCAAGCGGTGGGGGAAACCACCGATGACGGCGAAGTGAAGGTATTTTTCGAGTTGAACGGCCAGCCCCGCGTGATCCGGGTGCCCAACCGCGAAATCAAGGCCAAGACGGCAGCCAAGCCCAAGGCGCAGGAAGGCAACGCGAACCACATCGGCGCACCGATGCCCGGCGCGATTGCCTCGGTGGCGGTGACGGTGGGCCAGAAGGTCAAGGCGGGCGATATGCTGCTTACGATCGAAGCGATGAAGATGGAAACCGGCCTGCACGCCGACCGCGAAGCCACCATCAAGGCGCTGCATGTGCAGGCCGGCAGCCAGATCGACGCCAAGGATCTGCTGATCGAACTGGAATAAGGGGCGATTTCCGCACGGAAATCGCAGGCGGAAATCGTATGATTTCCGCCCCCCTGTCTGGCGTTACTTCTTCTTGACGAACTCGGTCAGAATAACGATGCGCTGGCCTTCAACCCGGCCTTCGATATGCGCCGCATTATCTGCCACCAGCGAAATGCCGCGCACCGCCGTGCCGCGCTTGGCGGTAAAGCCCCCGCCTTTCACCACCAGATCCTTGATCAACACCACCGTGTCGCCCTGCGCCAGTTTGGCGCCGTGGCAGTCGAAATGTTCCAGCGCGGCGGGTTGATCGGCCCAGGCCTGCGCCTCATCGCTCAAGACCATGCCTTCGCGCGCTTCCGTCGCCCAAGCCTCGCCCAAATTGCCCAGCTTGCGCCAGACCGCCAGTTGCACCTCGGGCACACCAGACCATGCCGCGCCTTCAAGCGCCCGCCAATGGCCAGCCGGGGCGGGTTCATCTTCGCGGCAAAGCGGGCAAAGCAGGATCTCGCCGCCCGGCGGCACATCAACTGCTTCCAACCCTTCTGAGGCCCCACAAAATTCGCATACGCCGCCCGCGCGGGCGATCAGATCAGCCAAAGCCATCACATTTCTCCTGTTGATGCTTTGCCCTACGCCCATAGGCGCAAAAAGAAAAGACCGCCGCGCCCAGCGCGACGGCCTTTCCTACCGATCAGATCGGATTAGCCAGCGAAAGCGTTCGCGGCAACGGCAGCAGCCAGCTCTTCAGCCGACAGTTCGCCCGAAGCGTCAGCGTCAGCAGCTTTGAAAGCTTCTTCGGTGGCGGCAGCGTAAGCAGCCTGCACTTCAACGAGCGAGAAGGTGCCGTTGCTGTCAGCGTCAGCAACAACCGAAGCGTCCTGAGCGATAGCAGCGGTAGCGACAACCGAAGCGACCAGAGCGAAAGCAAACTTTTTCATCGAGAGTCATCCTAGAATACGGCCGCGCATGTTGCGTCGGACCGAACAGAAGGCAACAGCGCCTTCGCCGCGCAACATATGCGGCGGCATAAAAGAATCCATAGGGTTTTCAGACCACTACCCCCCGTATCACCGAGATGTGATAGCGCCGCTTTGCGCCCTTGACGCCGCGATAAAGGCGCGTAATGGCTGCGCTTTTGGCGTCACAAAACCCGCAGCTTGCCGGCCAGCCAAGGCCATTCCTGCACCGCCGGGTCCACCACCTGTTCGACGATCAGTTTGCGCAACCGCCCCGCAACCTGAGCGGGCATTTCCTTCAACACCCCCGCACGCGCCGAAAGCACCAGACTGCGTTCAAATGGCGCGAAGGGCAGCGGCAAAACATCCACCCCCTCGCGAAAGCGGCTGGCGTGGTGCAGGGCCAGAGGCGTCAGAATGGTCCAGCCCGCCCCCCCCGACACCATGGCCAGAATGGCGCGATAGCTGTCCAGCTCAAAGCGATGGGTCAGCTTCAGGTTCTGCCGCGCCAGATGATTGGCAATCTGGCGCCCCATCAGATGCCGCGCGGTGTAAAGAATCAGCGGCAATTCGGCCAGATTGCCGCCCTTTGGCGCAACGGCAACGAAGGGTTCCGCCATGATCGGATGCACCTCGCGCCAGCCCTCATGCGTGGTTTCGCTTTCCAGATCGGCGGCGACGACCATATCCAGCGCCCGCGCCTCTAACTGGTCCAGCAGCCGATGGCTGGCCCCGGTTTCCAACAGGAAACGGCAGCCCTTCAGATCCGCCGCCAGCCCTTGCAGCAGCAAGGGCGTCACTTGGGCATCGAAATCTTCGATCACGCCCAGCCGCAGCGTCGTCAGGCCGGAAAGATCAGCCATGGCCAGTTCGCTGCGCGCCTCGGCTTCGGCGTTCAGGATGGTTTGGGCGTGACGGCGAAACATCGTGCCGGCCGGGGTCAGCGCCATTGGCCGGGCCGAACGATCCACCAGCGCCGCGCCCAGCGCGGTTTCAAGGCTGGTCAATTGCTGAGACACAGCCGAAGGCGTCACCGCCAGCCGCCGCGCCGCAGCAGACAGGGCGCGCTCCTCGGCCACGGCGAGAAACACTTCGATGCCCCAAAGCGTAACCCGCCCCTGCCCTTCGGTCATCAGCGTTTACAGCTTGGAAAGTTTTTGCTGCAAATCGGCCAGTTGGCGCTTGATCTCGGCCAGATCCTCGGGGGCTTCCTTGGCCTCGGGTTCCCGCGCGGGCGTGGTGCCCCCCCAGCCCGGCACGCCACCCATCATGGTTTTCATGAAGGCTTCTTGCTGCTTGCGCAGAACCTCAAAACCCGAAACGCCCGCCATGCCACCAAAATTTTCCATCATCTTGGTTTGCCCGTCGCGCAGCATTTCAAAGCTGGCCGCCAGAAATTGCGGCATCACCGCCTGCATATTGGTGGCGTATGAGCGCACCAGATCGGTCAAGACATTGGTGGGCAGCACGGAATCGCCACGCGATTCATGTTCGGCCACAATTTGCAGCAGATATTGCCGCGTCAGATCATCGCCGGTTTTCAGATCGACGATCTGCACATCACGCCCTGCCCGCACAAAGCCGGCAATATCTTCGAGCGTCACATAATCGGAGGTTTCTGTATTGTACAAACGCCGGCTGGCATAGCGCTTGATCAACAAGGGTTTTGCATTATCCGCCATCGTCGCCCCTCCCCAGGGCTTGTGCTTATGCAGAGAAGCTTAGGCGAGGTGCAGAAAAAAAGAAAGGGCGGGCTCATGGCCCGCCCAGAAGGAAATTCCGCGCCAGGGAGACGACGCAGTTTCCTGCAATTACTTCGCAGCCGCGGTGGCTTTCTTGACCTGAGCGGTCACGTCGGCGGTGGCTTTCTTCACCGCAGCGGTGGCTTCTTCCGAAGCGTCCTTGCCAGCGGCCAGCATCAGCTCAACGGTGTCCATCTGGACCTTTTTCGCCACTTCAGCGAAAGCGGCCATGTTTTCGGCAGCCATTTCGGCAGCAGCCGTCGCGAAATCCGAAGCGGCTTTGGTGTAATCAGCCGGTTCAACCTTGGCTTTGGCGGCATCCGACAGCTTCGCGATCGAATCTTTGGCCCATTTGGCCGAGATTTCGGTCGACTTTTCGGCAGCGGCCAGCGCAACGGCAGCCAGCTTTTCACCGAAAGCAGCTTGGGTTTTATAGGCGTTCTGGAAGGCCGAAGCGTCAACCGGGAACGAAGCCATCATGTCCTGCATGACTTTGGTGAAGTCGGTGGTCTTGGTCATCTGAATTGCTCCTTGGTGTTCGGGGCATGGCCCGTTTCCTGAAGCAATAAATACATGCTGCACCGCAGCATTGCAAGTATTTTTTCTGCAATGCAGCATTTCCCAAAACGCAAAAACCGGGCCTGCGAAAAACTGTGCTGAATCAATCGGCTGGCTTGGCCGCGACATAGGTGCCCGGCGCGGGGCAAATTTCCGGGTGTCCCGAATCGCCTATTTTTCGGGCCGGAATCTGGCCGCCAGAGCGTTCATCCAGCCATGCCCCCCAGCGCGGCCACCAGCTTCCTTGGGTGAAATCCGCCCCCGCCATCCAGTCTTCGGGCGTGCCCTGCAACGGCGCATCCGAGGTGTAGTGGCCGTATTTGCCCTTGGAGGGCGGGTTGATAATGCCCGCGATATGGCCCGACTGCGATACGATAAAGGTCTTGTCGGCAGATCCCATCTGCTTCACGCCATTAAAGCTGCCGCGCCAATGGGCGATATGGTCAGTCTCGCAGGCAATGGCACAAAGCGGCACGGTGACATCCGCCAAAGTGACGGGCTTGCCAAAAACCGGGAACACGCCCTTGGCAAAACCGTTCAACTGGCAAAGTTCACGGATATATTGGATCGCCATTTTCGCCGGCAGGTTGGTGCCATCGCCGTTCCAGTGCAGCAAGTCAAAGGCGGGCGGGGTTTCGCCCAGCATATAGGATTTGATGGCCGGCCCGTAGATCAGGTCATTTGAACGCAGGAAAGAAAAGGTCTTGCCCATGAAACGTTTGGACAAGATGCCATCCACCGCGCATTGCCGCTCTATGCCGTCGATGAAATCATCCGCAAGAAATACCCCCATTTCGCCGGGATCGGCAAAATCCGTAAGGGTGGTGAAAAGCGTCGCGGATTTGACGGTTTCATCGCCGGCGCGCTTCAGATGCGCGACGGTCATGCTCAGCGTCGTGCCTGCAATACAATAACCCACCGCATTGATCTGCTTCACGCCGCAAATCTTGCGCACTTCGGCCATGGCGGTCAGATAGCCTTCGCGGATGTAATCATCCATACCCACATCAGCATAGCTGGCATCGGGGTTGACCCAAGACACCACAAACAGCGTGAACCCCTGATCCACGATCCATTTGATCAGTGAATTTTGCGGCTTCAGATCCATCACATAGTATTTGTTGATCCAGGGCGGAAAGATCAGCAAAGGCGTTTCATAGACGGTTTCGGTCGTGGGCTTGAACTGGATCAGCTCTAACATGCGGTTGCGAAACACCACCGAGCCGGGCGTGGTGGCAATGTTTTCGCCCAAGGTAAAGGCAGATGGGTTAGACAGCGTCGGCAGAAACTCGCCTTCATGGGCCTCGACATCGGCCACAAGGTTTTCAAGCCCCTGCACCAGACTTGCGCCATCGGTCGCGATGGCCTTTTCCAAAGCGTCAGGGTTGGTCGCAAGAAAATTCGTCGGCGCCAGCATGTCCACGATCTGACGGCTGAAATATTCCACCCGCTGTTTGTCTTGCGGGGAAAGGTCATCCATATCCGCAACGGCGTTCTTCACCGCATCGGCATTGATGAGATATTGCTGCTTGAGAAAGTTAAAGCCGGGATGGCTATCCCAAAGCGGGTTGGAAAACCGCCGGTCCTTGGGGCCAGGATCTTCCGGCGCCTTGAACGAACCCGAGGCAAGCGCCTGCTGCGCCTCGACGTAATGCTTCAGCGTCTTGCCCCAATAGCCGATCTGATGTTCCAGCACTTTGGCGGGGTTTTGCATCATGGCGGCAAGATAGGCCTGCGCTGCCTTCATGTAGATTTCATTCGACGGACCGTTCAGCGCCGGATCGGTCTGTTTGTGATGCGCCATGGCGGTCACAAGCCGCTCTGACAACTCCTCAATTTTCGCAAGGTTGGATTGCATCCGCTCCAGCTTCATCCCTGCGTCATATTCTTCAGTTGTCATGTTAAACTTTCGCCCCTATTCTCGCTGCTATGCAGCATTGCGCCCCTCCCCCCTGGGATGCGGTCGCATCGGCCAAGGAGACGCCCGTGAAGTATATGGCCACCTATGACCTGATGGAAAGCATCCGTAACACGAATGAGTGGATGGGTGCGACCGCGCGCGCCATGGCAAGCTATCCGGCCTTTGCCCTGACGATGAACCCCGCGCTGCAATTGGCGGCCGCCTGGGGCGAAGTGACAGAGCGTTCTTTCGCCCGCATGGTCACCAAGCCTGATTGGGGCATCCGCTCTATTCCCGGCACGGATGGCACCGACCATCTGGTTGACGTCAAGACCGTGGTCGAAAAGCCCTTTGGCAATCTGATCCAGTTCTTCGTGCGCCGCCGCGCCCCCATGGCGCGCAAGATATTGTTGGTTGCGCCGATGTCGGGCCACTATGCAACGCTTTTGCGTTCAACCGTGGCCAGCCTTTTGCCCGATGCCGATGTTTACGTGACCGATTGGCACAACGCCCGCGACATTCCGGTCAGCGCCGGCAAGTTCGACGTTGAGGATTACACGCTCTATCTGGTTGATTTCATGCGCGCGCTTGGGCCTGACACCCATGTGATCGCCGTCTGTCAACCTGCGCCGCTGACCCTTGCCGCCACCGCCTATCTGGCCGGCGAAGACCCCGAAGCCCAGCCCCGTTCGCTGACGCTGATCGGCGGGCCGATCGACCCGGACGCAGCCGCCACCGACGTAACCGACTTTGGCCGCCGAATCACTATGGGCCAGTTGGAGCAGATCGCCATTCAGCGCGTGGGCTTCAAATACAAGGGCGTGGGCCGTCTGGTCTATCCGGGATTGCTGCAACTGCAAAGCTTCATGTCGATGAATGCGGATCGCCACTCCAAGGCATTTTCCGAACAGATCCTGAAAGTCGCCCGCGGCGAAGCATCCGATCACGATGCCCATAACCGCTTTTACGACGAATATCTTGCCGTGATGGATATGACGGCCGAATTCTACCTGTCCACCGTCGAACGCATTTTCAAAAACCGCGAAATTGCCCGCAACGAATTCGTTGTCGCAGGTAAAAAGGTGGATATCGGCGCCATCACCCGCGTTGCGGTGAAAACCGTTGAAGGCGAGAAAGACGATATTTCCGCGCCCGGCCAATGTATTGCCGCCCTGCGCCTTTGCACCGGCCTGCCCGAAGCCAAGAAAGCCGCGCATGTCGAACCCGATGCCGGCCATTACGGTATTTTTGCCGGCAAGAGCTGGCGTTTGAATATCCGCCCGTTGGTGTTGCAGTTTATCGACGCCAATTCCGCCGCACCTGCGAAGCCAAAACTGAAAACCGTCAAGGCCTAAGCCGGAATTCGAACGAATTCCGCATCCGATTTCCGCAAGGAAATCGGGCCTTAGCGCAGCAGCAGCGGGCCGTTCAAAAAAGCGGCGATGGCATCTGAAACCGCTTCGGGCTGTTCCAGCGGTGCCAGATGCCCCGCATCTTCGATGATGTCAAACCGGCCATATGGCATCAGCGTGGCGGTAAACTCGGCGCGGCGCAGCGGCACCAGGGGATCTTGCCGCCCCGCCAGAATCAGCGCCGGCAAACGCAGCTTGCGCAGGGTCTTTTGCTGATCAGGGCGGCGCTGCAAGGCCCGGCTTTGGCGCAAAAACACCCCCTCCCCCAGCCCCAGCGCCATATCCTTGACCAAAGCCATGATCTCAGCGTGCCAGGGGCTGTCGGCCACGGCGCTGGCGGGCAGTTCAAGCCCCATCGCTTCAACCAAGCGTCCGGCGCGGGCCATGACCATGCGGGTTTCCCGCTCTGCCGCGGTTTGCGGGGGTTCCGCCAAAGGATCGGTTGCCATCAAGATCACCCGCG
>Ga0172373_10000676_pt1 | contig 56112 bp, 37 predicted proteins | sample Lak10m_2_FD_114546 | JGI IMG/M metagenome (GOLD analysis project Ga0172373, IMG submission 114546) | Freshwater microbial communities from Kabuno Bay, South-Kivu, Congo - kab_092012_10m | ecosystem: Environmental > Aquatic > Freshwater > Lake | place: Democratic Republic of the Congo... | reverse complement strand
TGGAGCGAGCGAAGGGATTCGAACCCTCGACATTCACCTTGGCAAGGTGACGCTCTACCAGACTGAGCTACGCTCGCTTCCGTAAGAAGAGCGTCGAGAGAGTAGGCAACGGCGGTTTCATTGCAAGCGGAGATTTCGGCCTCGCGCCGGGACTTTTTCCCGGGACGGACGCAAAAAAGTTGTGACGCCGTCCCCGACTGCTCAACATCCCGCCGCATGGCCAGCGTGTCCGCCCCTTCCGCCGCGCCGCCGTCGGCCCCGGCCGACGCGGTTCGGGACCAGGTCTGGATTGGTGCCGTCGTGTCGCTGGGCGCGGCGCTGTCGCTGGGCGCGTTTCAACTGGTCCGGCAGTGGGACGACGAGCGCGCGGAGCTGCATCTGTCGCTGCAGGCGCAGGCGGCGGCCAGCGCGGTGCGGGCGTCGGCGGAGTTGTGCGACGAGGTGCTGCACAATCTGGCGGAACTCCTGGGGCGGCGCGGCGACCTGTCGCGCGCGGAGTTCTCGGAGGTGGTGCGGCCGCTGCTGGAACGGCATCCGGGTTTGCGCGCCTTGGAATGGGTGCCGGCGGTGTCGCCGGCCGGCCGGGCGCAGGTGGAGGCGCGGGCGCGGCGCGAACTGGGGCGGCCCTTCGAGTTCACGCAGACCAACGCCGCCGGCGCGCTCGTGCGCGCGGCGGACCGGGCGTCGCACTGGCCGGTCCTTTACGTCGAGCCGCTGGCGGGCAACGAGGCGGCGCTGGGCTACGACCTGGCGGTGGGGCCGAGCCAGGCGGAGCTGGGCCGCGCGCGTGACCTGGCCGATCTCGTCCTCTCCCGCCCCATCCGGCTGGTGCAGGAGCCGGCGCGGCAACTGGGTTACGTGGCCGTCATGCCGGTGTATGGCGGCGGCGGGGTGCCGCCGGCGGCGGAGCGGCCGGCGCGGCTCACGGGATTTGTCCAGGGCGTGCTGCGCACGGGGGATTTCCTGCGGGCCGCGATGCGGGACGCGCCGCCAACGGCGCTGGATTTGATGCCGCTGGATTTGACCCCCGGCAGCCCGGAGCGGGTCGTTCATTTCCTCCCCGCGAAGGCATCGGCGGGCACGCCGGCGCCGGCGGAGGCGCAGATGCGCGACGGCTGGCATTCAGAGCTGCGGATGACGCTCGGCGAGCGGCAGTTCGCGCTGCTGTTCCGGCCCGCGCCGGGGGCGCTGGCGGCGCTGCGCACGCTCCATCCTTACGGCGCGCTCGCCAGCGGCCTGTTGCTGACCCTGGGTGGCGCGCTCTACGCGCGCACGATGCTGCGCCGCAAGGCACGGGTGGAATCGGAGGTGGCCCGGCGCACCGACGAGCTGTCCAAGACCAGTGTCCGCCTCTCCAGCGAGGCCGCCGCGCGGCGGCAGGCCGAGCGCGAGGCGTCGCGACAACTGCAACTGCTGCGGACGCTGATTGATGCCATCCCGGATTCGATTTACATCAAGGACCAGGAAGGCCGGTTCCTGCTGAACAATGCCGCCAGCCGCCGCGTGCTGGGCCTGGCACCGGGCGACGACGGCGCGGGCCGCACGGTGCATGACTTCCCTGCCACGCAGGCCAGGGCCGACGCCCAGGCCGCCGATGACCGCGCCGTGCTCACGAGCGGCCAGGCGGTCATCAACCGCGAGGAGTCCTTCACGCAGCCGGGCGGCGGCACGGGCTGGTTTCTCACGACGAAGGTGCCGGTGCGCGACGAGCAGGGCGAGGTCACGGGCATCGTGGGCGTGAGCCGCGACATCACCGCGCGCCAGCGCGAGCGGCAGGCGCTGGCCGAGAGCGAGGCGCGCTTCCGCGTGCTGTTTGAAAGCTCGCCCGACGCGGTCTTCGTCGAGAGCAGCGACGGGATCGTGCTCGACGCCAACCCCGCCGCCTGCCGCCTGCACGCCATGACGCGCGGCGAACTGCTGGGCCGGCACGTCACCGAGCTGGTCCCGCCGGAGCGGCAGGCGTCGGTGAGCAGCAACTTCGCCGGCCTGTTCTCCGTGGAGACCTCGATCCTAGAGAGTGAGAGCCTCACCAAGGACGGGCGGGTCATCCCCATCGAACTCGCCGCGCGCCGCTTCGAGTTCGCCGGGAAGGTGGCCGCGTTGATTCATGTGCGGGACATCTCCGAGCGTCGTCAGACGCAGGTGGCCCTGGAGCGGCGCGACCGGATTCTCCACGCCGTCACCCGCGCGGCCCAGACGCTGCTGCACGCGGATTCGTGGCAGGCCGCCACGCCGGCAGTGCTCGCCGAGCTGGGCGCGGCCACCGCCACCGACGCCGTCTGCCTGTTCGCCAACGAAATGCTGGATGGCCAGCCGGCCTTCCGCACGTTTTCCACCTGGCCGCCGTCAGCTGATTCCGCCCCCGCCGAGGCGCTGGGCTATGACGCCGCCGGGTGCGCGCGCTGGCGCGAGCAGCTCTCGCGCGGCGTGACGGTCCACGGGCGCGTGCGCGAACTGCCCGCCTCGGAGCGCCACATTCCCGGGCGCGAGGGCATGAAGTCCATCGCGCTCACGCCCATCTTCGCGGGCGAGGCGTGGTGGGGCTTCCTCGCGCTCGGCCAGGCCGGCCAGGAACGCGACTGGTTCTCCGTCGAGCTGGAGGCGTTGAAGACCGCCGCCGAGGTGTTCGGCGCGGCCATCCAGCGCGCCGTCGCCGAGGCGGAGCGGGAGCGCATCGAGGGCCGGTTGCAGGAGACGCAAAAGCTCGAAAGCCTCGGCGTGCTGGCCGGCGGCATCGCGCACGACTTTAACAACCTGCTCACCAGCATCCTCGGCAACGCCAGCCTCGCGCGCCTCGACCTCCCGCCGCATTCCCCGGCGGAGCATTGCCTCGAACAAATCGAGCGGACCTCCCTCCGCGCCGCCGACCTGTGCAAGCAGATGCTGGCCTACGCGGGCAAGGGGAGGCTGGTGGTCCAGCCCCTGGACCTCACCCGGCTCGTGCAGGACACCGCGCACCTGCTGCAGGTCTCCATCAGCAAGAAGGCCGTGCTGAAGTTCGACCTGGCCGCCGGCCTCCCGCCGGTGCTGGCCGATGCCTCGCAGCTTCGGCAGATCGTGATGAACCTCGTCATCAACGCCTCCGAGGCCATCGGCGACCGCAGCGGCGTCATCGCCCTGCACACCGGCCTCGTGCGCGCCGACCGCCGTTACCTCGCGGACACCCAGCTCGCGCACAGCCTGCCGGAGGGCGACTACGTGTTCCTCGAAGTCAGCGACACCGGCTGCGGCATGACGCCCGAGCTGAAGGCGCGCATCTTCGAGCCGTTTTTCACGACGAAGTTCACCGGGCGCGGCCTGGGCCTCGCGGCCGTGCTGGGCATTGTGCGCGGGCATCGGGGCGCGCTGAGGGTTTACAGCGAGCCGGGCAAGGGCAGCACCTTCAAGCTGCTGCTGCCGATGGCTCCCGGCGCGGCCGTGGAACTGCCGGTGCCCAGCCCGCTGGCGGATGGCTGGCGCGGCAGCGGCCGAATCCTGCTCGCGGACGACGAGGAAACCGTCCGCGCCGTCGTTGCGCGCGTGCTGGAAAACCTCGGCTTCACCGTCACCCTCGCCGCCGACGGGCGTGAGGCGGCGCAGCTCTTCGAGCGGGAACCTGACGCGTTCACCCTCGTGGTGATGGATCTGACCATGCCGCACTTGGACGGCGCGGAGGCCTTCGCCCGGATGCGCCGGGTCCGCCCGGACGTGCGCGTGGTGCTGATGAGCGGCTTCAGCGAGCACGACGCCACCATCACCTTCGCCGGCAAGGGCCTGGCGGGCTTCCTGCAAAAGCCCTTCGAGCTGGGCCAACTCCGCGACAAGATCAGGGCGGTGTTTGAAGAGCCGGCGAAGTAGCCTGATCGAGCTGGCACGAGTGTCACGCAAAGGACGCGAAGGTCGCAAAGGAGGATTGGCTCCGGCTGGGATGGCAGTCCGGGAAAAGCGGCGCTGAAGCCGCCGCAGTCCAAACGCTGCGCGCCCATCAACGGCCTCGTGTTTCGCGAAGCGTCTGGACTGCGGCGGCTTCAGCGCCGCTTTCAATGGCACGCACTGACAACAGGTCGCGGTGATCCACCCGCCTTGCCCGGCTTCCGTCCGGGGGCTGCCATCTGACGGGGGCCTGGTGAACTGCCGCATTGCATCCCCGCTCGCACCCGCTACAACCTCCGCGCCATGACTGCTCCGAACCTTGTCCTTTGGGTTTACATCGTGCTGCTCGTCGCGGGCGGCCTCGTCGGCTTCCTGAAGGCCGGCAGCAAGGCTTCGCTCATCGCCAGCAGCGTGTTTGCCGTGCCGCTCATCCTCGCGGCGCTGGGCATCCTGCCCGCCGTCGCGGCGGACGGCGTGATCGCCTTCCTGCTGGTGTTTATGGGCGTGAAGTTTGCGAAGTCGAAGAAATTCATGCCCAGCGGGATGATGGTTGTTCTCTCGGTGATGGCGCTCGTGGCGAGATTCCTGTTGAAGTGAGTTGCTCGTCATGGCAAACCGCGTTGGAGCGCGCGAAGCGTCTGGACTGCGGCGTCTTCAGCGCCGCTTTTCGGACCGTGTGTGTCAACTGGTCGCCCAACAAAGCGGTGCTAAAGCCACCGCAGTCCAAACGCTTCGCGCCCCCCTCCCGGCTGGCTTGTTCCATTCATGAGTGACTCCCGCAGCACCCGTTCCCTGCCCATCTGGCAGCTCCACGAGCAAATCGTGGCGACGCTGCGCACCGGCAACCGCCTCGTGCTCGTTGCGCCCACCGGCTCGGGCAAGACCACGCAGGTGCCGCAGATGCTGGCAGATGCCGGAGATGGGAGATGGGAGATGGGAGATGGGGGGAATCGCGCGTCCGTTGCCGACAACACCAAACTCCAAACTCAAAACTCGAAACCGTTCCGCATCGTCGTGCTCCAGCCGCGTCGCGTGGCCGCTCGGACGGTGGCGGCGCGTGTGGCGTGGGAGCGGGACAGCAAGCTCGGCGACGAGGTCGGCTACCAGATTCGCTTCGATGACCGGCTCGGGGATGCGACGCGCATCTGCTTCGTGACGGAGGGCGTGCTGCTGCGCTGGTTGCAGGATGACCAGCAGTTGTCCGACGTGGCGGCGGTGCTCTTCGACGAGTTCCACGAGCGCAACCTGCTGAGTGACGTGGCGCTCGCGCTGGTGAAGCGGCTCCAACAGACCGCGCGGCCTGACCTGAAGATCGTTGTCATGTCCGCGACGCTCGATGCGGAGCCGGTGGCGGCTTACTTGGGGCAGGCAGGTGAGCAGGTGCGAAAGCGAGAAAGTGATAGGGCGTCCGAACTCACCGGCTCACTTTCCCACCCGCCCGCTTTCTCACCTGCTCCCGTCCTCGTCAGCGAGGGCATCTGCTTTCCGGTCGAGGTGCGTTACGCGGAGCATCTCGACCGTCGCCCAACGACGGAGCAGGCGGCGGACGCGGTGGAGCGCATCGTGAACCACGGCGGGCCGGGCGATGTGCTCGTGTTCATGCCGGGCATGGGCGAGATCAACGCGACCATCAACGCGCTGCGGGCGGCGCATCTCGCGGAGGACTGCGACTTCATTCCGTTGCACGGCGACCTTTCGCCGGAGCAGCAGGACCTCGCCTTCTGCCCGAGCGACCGGCGGAAGATTGTCGTGTCCACCAACGTCGCGGAGACGAGCGTGACCATTGACGGCATCATGCATGTGGTGGACAGCGGCGAGGCGCGCGTGGCGCGCTACGAAGCGGAGCGCGGGATTCAGACACTTTTCATTGAGGAGATTTCCCGCGCCAGCGCGGACCAGCGGAAGGGCAGGGCAGGGCGCACGGCTCCGGGGACTTGCTGGCGGCTGTGGACGGAGAGCGGGCACTTGAACCGCCCCGAGCGCAACATGCCCGAGATTCAGCGAGCGGACTTGGCGGAGGTGGTGTTGCTCCTGCACTCGCTCGGCATCAAGAGCGCGGTGACGTTCGACTGGCTGGACAAGCCGGACCCGGCGGCGGTGGAACGGGCGGAGCGGCTGCTCGTCATGCTCGGCGCGCTGCGCGCGGAAGCGACGGTTTCGAGTTTGGAGTTTGGAGTTTCGGGTTCCGAGGCGGCGGCTTCGGACGCGACCGGTCCAACTCGAAACACCAAACCCGAAACCCGAAACACCGACTTAACAGACATCGGTCGCCAAATGCTCCGGCTGCCGATGCACCCGCGTTACTCGCGGATGCTCGTCGAGGCCGGGCGGCGCGGGTGCGTGCCGTCGGCGTCGCTGTGCGCGGCGCTGGTGAGCGGGCGCGACCTGCTCATGCGCGTGCAGCGGGGCGACACGCGGGCGGCGGAGAACCGCGAGTTGTTCGAGGCGAGCCAGGACTCGGATTTCTTCACGCTGATGCGCGCGTATCACTTCGCGAAGAAGAATGGGTTCAACCCCGAGACCTGCCGTCGCTACGGCATCAACGCGAAGGTCGCGCGCGAGGTGGGCCAGACGTATGAGCAGGTGCTGGCGCTTGCCGAGCGGGAGGGGTTGGGGGAGGAAGAGTGTTTAGTGATTAGTAATCAGTCCAAGCCGGCGGCGGACGCAGGACTAATTACTAACTCACTAATTACTTCTCCCGCCAAGGAGCCAAAGCCGGACGAGGCCGCGCTGCTCAAGTGCCTCACCGCCGGTTTCATTGACCAGCTCGCCATTCGCCGCGATCAGGGGACGCTGGAGTGCGAGCTGACGGAAGGGCGGCAAGGCACATTGATGCGCGAGAGCGTGGTGCACAACGCGACGCTGTTCGTCGCGGCGGCGATTCGCGAGACGGAGGGCGTGCTGCGGCCGCTGACGTTGCTGGGCCTCGCGACGGCGGTGAAGCCGGAGTGGTTGAAGGAGCTTTATCCACAGCATCTCTCGGCGACGGTTACGCACTTGTTTGACCGCACGCACAAGCGCGTGGCGGCGGTGAAGCTCGCGCGCTTCCACGACCTCGTAATCGGCCACGAGCATCAGCGCGAGACGGAGCCGGAGGCGTCCGGACGCTGTCTCGCAGAGGCGGTGATGCGCGGATGGTTTGAATTGCCGAACATGAGCCACGAGGTGAAGCAGTTCATCGCGCGCGTGAACCTGGTCGCCGCCGCGCTGCCGGATTTGGAATACCAACCCTTCGATGACGCGGCGATGACAGCGGCGCTGGCGCGGGCATTCAAGGGGCTGACGTTGCAGAAGGAGGTGCAGGGGGCGTCGCTGAAGGAAGGCTTCACCGCGCATCTCGCGCCGGAGCAGGTGGGCTGGCTGGACGAGCTCACACCGATGCAAATCCCGTGGCCGACGGGCAAGCCGGCGAAACTGGTTTATTCGGAGGAGGCCGAGGGCGGCGATCGCACGGCGGTATCGCCCGAGGCGCAGGTGAAGTTGCAGGAGTGCTTCAAGCTGGAGTTCCACCCGCTCGTCTGCGAGGGCGCGGTGCCGGTGAAGCTCTGGCTCTGCACACCGGACGGCAAGCGGCTGGCGAGCACCTGCGACTGGCCGCACTGGAAGGCGAACGAGTGGCCGAAGCAGAAGGCGGCGGTGCAGAAGAAGTTTCCGAGCGTGACGTTCTCCTGAATTTTTGCCGCGAAAGGGCGCAGAGAGCACAAAGGAAAGCAAAGTTGGGAAGTCCCGCTTTGGTTCGGTTGCGTCCTGTCGTGGCCGGCGGCTGAGTCGCGCTTGGAAGCAGTCCTTTTTGTGACCTGTGTGTTCTTTCGCGGCAAAACCGCCGTGTCGGGCGAACATTGTATTTACGGGACGCGGCGGGAGTGGCATTAGTCAGGGCACGATGTTACGCCGCCAGCAGCAAATCCGGGAGCGCGTTCAGCAGTGGGTGGACGCGGGCCTGTTTGCACTGGCGTTCTGGCTGGCGCATACGGTGCGGGCGGCGGCGGTGAACTACAATCCAGGGCTGCCGGAGATCCAGTCTTTCGATCAATACCTCTGGCTTTACCTGCTCATCCTTCCCGGCGCGTTGTTCCTGCTGAAGGCGCTGGGGTTCTACAACCGCCCGCTCCTTTTTTCGCGGCGCGAGACGGCGTGGGTGCTGTCGCACGCAGCGATCATCGCGGTGCTGGGCGTGGTCACGGCGGTGTTCCTCCGCAAGCAGGAGCTGGCGCGCTCGGTCATCTTCCTCTTCGGCGCGTTCAGCTTTCTGCTGGTGATGGCGAAGGAGGAGCTGTTGCGGCGTTGGCTGCTGTCCAAGCTGGGTCAGGAGCAGTTGAAGCGGCGGCTGGTGCTGATCGGCACGCCCGAGGACACGGCGCAGATCGAGCGCGACCTCGATGCCAAGGCGCGTGGGGCGGTGGAAATTCTGGCGCGGCTGGACTTGCAGCAAACTCCGGCGGAGCGGCTCGTCGAGCTGCTGCATGAGCGCGCGGCCAACGGCGTCATCCTCAGCGCGCGGCACACCTATTTCGACCAGGTGGAGAAGGTCATCGAGCTGTGCGAGCTGGAGGGCGTGGAGGTGTGGCTGCTGGCGGACTTCTTCAAGACGCGCGTGTCGCAGACGAGCGTGGATGATTTCCTCGGGCGGCCCACGGTGGTGTTCCGTTCCGCGCCGGAGGCGAGCTGGCAGGGTGTGGCGAAGCAGATGCTGGATTTCGCAGGCGCGGTGGCGCTGCTGGTGCTGGTGTCGCCGCTGCTGCTGCTTGCCGCGCTGGCGGTGAAAGTCACTTCGCCCGGCCCGGTGTTCTTCCGGCAGCAGCGCAGCGGGCTGAACGGCCGGCCCTTCACGATGCTCAAGTTCCGCACGATGGTCACGGACGCGGAACAAATGAAGGCCGAGCTGGCGAGCTTCAACGAGATGGACGGCCCGGTCTTCAAGGTGACGAACGATCCGCGCGTGACGCCGCTGGGCCGGCTCCTGCGCAAGTGGAGCATTGACGAGCTGCCGCAGCTTTGGAACGTGCTGCGTTTCGAGATGAGCCTGGTGGGGCCGCGTCCGCTGCCGGTGGACGAGATCCGGCGCATCAACGACCACGCGCACCGCCGCCGCCTGAGCGTGAAGCCGGGCCTGACGTGCCTCTGGCAGATCAGCGGGCGCAACGAGGTGACCAGTTTCAAGGAGTGGGTGCGGCTGGACCTCGAATACATTGACAACTGGTCGCTCTGGCTGGACGTGAAGATTCTGCTCAAGACGGTCCCGGTGGTGCTGACGGGGGCGGGAGCCAAATAGCAGATGGGGTTTCGGAGATGGGAGATGGGGAGGCTCGGTTTTCCTGCTCTTGATCCTGATCTTAATCCTGCTCCCTTGGGCGTGTGGTGAATGGAGCAGGATCAGGATCAAGATTATGAGCAGGAGGGGAAGCTGCGGGCTTGCTGGCGGGCCGGGAGGCTGTCCTACTTGCGGCGGATGAATCTCGACGCGAGTCCGCAATTTTCCTTTGGCCAGCTGGTGGCCGGAGCCGCTGGCTCGACCTTGCTGGGCCTGCTTTTTGCGCTGTTGCTGGGCGGGGTTCTGCACGCGGTGCTGCACGCGGCGGGGGCATGGCGGACGCGCAACGGGGCGGCGCGGATATTTTCGTGGTGGCTGGCGGTGCTGGGCGTGGGCTTGTGCATGGTGCTGGGCGGGTGGACGGGGTTGAAGGTTGGCGTGGCCCGCGCGGTGGTGCCGATGGCGAAGGACATGGGACCGAAAATGATGGAGGAATACCTGCAGAACGCGCTGCGCCAGGCCGGCATGACGAACTTCACGCAGCTCGACGTGGCGAAGCTGCGCGAGCTGGTGGTCAAGGCGGAGTCAGCGCACTTGCCGCCGCTGGAGCAACTGGAGCGCTTCCGCCCACAAATCGAGGAGGCGCGGGCCAGGCTGCTGCCGGCGGCGAAGGCGTTGATTGAGGCTCGCGACAAGGAAGGCAAGCTTGCGTTGAGCGAGGTCGTCACCTCACTCTGGCCGAAGCTGTTCGATGAGCTGACGGCGTGGGAACGCCGCTTCCGGCGCGCGGAAATCACCGCCGGCATCCTGTGGGTCGCGGGCCTTGAAGCCGCGCTTGCGCTGGTGTGCCTGACGGTGCGCCTGACACGCGACCCGCCGCCGGCCGGCCCGCCGAAACCACCCAAGCTTTAGTCATGGCAACCAAAACCAACTCGAAAACCAAATCCATCCGCAGCCCGCAGCCCGTCTCCGTCGTGACCGGTGCGGCGGGCTTTCTCGGCTCGCATCTCACCGACCTGCTTTTGTCGAAGGGCCACAAGGTCGTGGGCATTGACAACCTCGTGACCGGCTCGGTGGCGAACATCGAGCATCTCGCGGGCAACCAGAACTTCCGCTTCATCCAGCAGGACGTGACGGAGTTTTTGTTCCTCGACGGGCCGGTGGATTACGTGTGGCACTTCGCGTCGCCGGCCAGCCCGGTGGATTACGCGCTGCTGCCGATTCAGACTTTGAAAGTCGGCTCGCTCGGCACGCACAAGGCGCTCGGCCTGGCGAAGGAGAAGGGCGCGCGCTTCCTGCTCACCAGCACGAGCGAGGTGTATGGCGACCCGCTCGTCCATCCGCAGACGGAGGATTACTGGGGCAACGTGAACACCATCGGCCCGCGCGGCTGCTACGACGAGTCGAAGCGCTTCGCGGAGGCGATCACAATGGCGTATCACCGGCAGCACAAGCTGGAGACGCGCATCGTGCGCATCTTCAACACCTACGGCCCGCGCATGCGGCTCAAGGACGGGCGGGTGGTGCCGGCCTTCGTGAGCCAGGCGCTGCGCAACGAGCCGATCACCGTCTTCGGCGAGGGGAAGCAGACGCGGAGCTTCTGCTACTGCTCGGACCTCATCGAGGGGATTTACCGGCTGATGATGAGCGATTACCCGCTGCCGGTGAACATCGGCAACCCGCGCGAGATGACCATGCTGGAATTCGCGCGGGAAATCATCCGGGCGACCGGCGCGAAGAGCAACATCACCTTCAAACCGCTGCCGGTGGACGACCCGAAGCAGCGCAAGCCGGACATCACGCTGGCGCGGAAGCTGTTGAAGTGGGAGCCGAAGGTGGAACTGGCGGACGGGCTGGCGCGGACCATCGCGTATTTCCGGAGCAAGGTCTGAGCGCGCCTACAGCATTTGCCGCATGGCGTGCCGCGCAACTTGTTTTATGTTTGACCCATCCTGACGGTTCCGATACCAACGCGGCGCAAGTCCGCCGTTCACGAGAACGTCAAACGCCGTGATTTTACCGGCCTGAGCTGAAACGTGAAAGCGCGAGGACAATGTTAAAATCAGACTCATTTCTCTGCATTGATTTCGGGGCCACGACCGTCAAGGTCGCGGAGTTCGAGCCGAACGAGACCGGCTCCCTGCGGCTCAAGAACTACACGCTCCGCAGCATGGGGCAGGCCGGGGCGGTCGAGGCCGAGCGCGAGGCGGTGGTGCTCCAGACGCTGAAGGAGATTCTCGTCGAAGGCGTGCAGGGACCGTTCGAGGCGGATGTGATCAACGTCTGCGCGCCGGGCTTCCAGGTCTTTTCCAAGTTCGTCAAGCTGCCCGCCACCGACCCCGGCAAGGTCGGGCAGATCATCCAATACGAGGCGCAGCAGAACGTGCCGTTCCCGCTCGAGGAGGTGGTGTGGGACTACCAGATTCTCGGCACCGCGCCCAGCGGCGAGTTGGAGGTCCTGCTGGTGGCGATCAAGAACGAGGTCGTCGAGAGCCTCTTCCGCATCGGCGAGCAGGCCGGGTTGGAGATGCACCTGGTGGATGTCTCCTCCGCCGCGTTGTGCAACGCCTACCGGTTCAATTACGGCGACGCCGAGGGCTGCGTCATGCTGCTGGACATCGGGGCGCGGAGCAGCAACCTCCTCTTCTTCGAATCAGGACGGGTTTACTCCCGCTCCATCAACATCGGCGCGAACTCCATCACGCAGGACTTCGCCAACGAGGTGAAGATGAAGTGGGAGGAGGCGGAGACGCTGAAGATCGAAGAGGGCTTCGTGAGTCTGGGCGGCGCCTATGAGGAGCCGAGCAATCCGCATCAGGCGCTCATCTCGAAGATCGCGCGGCAGGTGATGACCCGCCTGCACATCCAGATGAACCAGACGGTGCAGTTCTACCGCGGCCAGCAGGGCGGCTCGGCCCCGACCAAGCTCTATCTGGCCGGCGGCGCGTCCCTGCTGCCCTACACCGCGCAGTTTTTTGCCGAGAAGCTCAACGTGCCGGTGGATTACTTCAATCCGTTCCGCAACATCCAGATTGATCCCGCCATCAACCTCGAGGAGATGGCCAAGGTCGCGCACCAGTTTGGCGAGGTCGTCGGCCTGGGCATCCGCAATCTGGCGCAGTGTCCGGTGGAGTTGAACCTGATGCCGGCCAGCCATCTCAAGCAGCAGCAGTTCAACTCGAAGCGGCTCTACTTCGTCGCGTCGGTCCTGTGCGTGCTGATCACCCTGCTGGCCTTCGGCTGGTTCTTCGGCTGGATGGCGGAGAAGAAGCAGACCCAGTTGACCGCCATCAAGGAGAACCTCGAGCCGCTCAGGAGAAACAGCGACAACCTCCGTCAGGCCACCCAGGAATTGAACGCGGCGAAGGAGCTGTCCAAGGCCTATGTCGAGCTGCTCAGCGCGCGCTCGCGCTGGGCGGAGCTGCTGTCTGGAGTGCAGGGCATTCTGATCGCCGCCTCCACGAACCACGGCATCCAACAAACCGCCGGGGACGCCTCGAACACCAACAACGAGGTGGTCGCCGCCGTTTGGATTGAGAAGATGGAAGCCGCCGCCGGCGCAGCGGGGCCGGCAACTCGTGGGGCTGCTCCCATGATGGGTGAGGAGGGAATGGCTCCCGTGCCCGGCGTGCCGCCGGTCGGTGGGGGGGCGGTTCCGCTGGGCGGTCCGCCGCCGGGCTTTGGCCAGCCCGGCCTGCCGATGGGCATGGGCATGGGAGCCGGGGGTGCCGGGGCGCAGGTTCCCGCCGGTCCCAAGGAGATCGGCTTTCTAAACCTGACCTGCCGGGCGCTCAACTTGAAGCGCTTCTCCGCGTCGGCCAACCGTGAGTTTGTCGAGTCCTTGCAGACCAATTTCCAGTCCGCGACGAACCTTTTCCTGCCCGAGGGCACCACGCTCACCAACCGGGTCGAGGAAGTGGACCTGACCAACCACACTTTTGGCTTCAGTGTCACGCTCCAGTTGAAGGAACCCATCCGGTTCTAGCGCGGCCATTATGCTCTGGATCAAACGCAATCTCGTGCTGGTGATTGGCATCGTCGTCTCGCTGGCGTTGCTGGGCGGCGCGGGCTACTACCTCTACGACAACTCCGAGGAGAACTTCACGCGCGATGACGAGCTGGAGAAACTCAAGGCCGAGCTGGAACAGCTCCAGGGTCAGGTGTATCCGAGCGAGGCCAACATCACCATCGTCAAGAGCAACACGACCCAGGTGCTGGCCTTCATGCAGGAGGGGGAGCGCGTGTTTGGCGGCGAGCCCGTCAGGGTCGCGGGCGAGTCCCAGATCAAGGTGGGCCTGGCGAACTTGGTGGATGCCCTGCGGCGGGAGGCCACCAACGCCGGGGTCGAGGTGCCGCCGCGGTATGAGTTCACCTACGGCGAGGTCAAGGCCATGTCGCGCGTGCCGGTTTACGCGCTGGAGTCGCTGACCAACCAGCTCAAGGAGGTGCGTTCCCTGTGCACCATCCTGTTCGACGCCAAGGTGAGCGCCCTGGAGACTTTGCAGCGCGTGCCCTCCTTCCCCGACGAGCCGCGCAGCGCGGACCTGCTGATGGACCGGCTGCCGCAGACCAACACCTTGTCCACGAACATCGCGGTGGTCGTCACGCCCTACCGGCTGGTGTTCCGGGGTTTTTCGAGCCACCTCACCGAAGTGCTGAACGGCCTGGCCACGGCGAAGGAGTTCTATGCGGTGCGGCAGTTGGATGTGGAGCCTTTCGGCGGGGTGGATACCACGGGCATGGGCCTGCCCGGCAACATGATGCCGATGCCCGGCTTTCCAGCCGTGCCCGCGCCCGGCTTTCCCACGCCGGGCCTGCTGCCGCCCGGCGGGGCACCGGCACCCATGCCTGTCCCTTCGCGTCCCCTTCCGGTCCGGGGAGTGGGACTGGGGAATCTGCCACCCGTGCCCAAGTCCAGCCTCACCAAAGTCCTTGATGAGAAGCCGCTCCGGATCACGCTGTTGCTGGACGTGGTGAGGATGGTGCGCAAATCCCCGGCACCGTCTGCGGCGGCGAAGTGACCCTCATGGAATTCCTTAAAAACCATTACGAAAAGCTCATCCTCGGCGTGGTGCTGCTGCTCATGGCCGTCGGCGCGGTGGGGCTGGTTTTGGAGGCTGGCTCCGTGCAGGAGGAACTGCAGAAGTTCAAGGAGAACCCGGTCGGACTGGGAGGCAAGCCACCGCCCCCAGAGAATTTCACCAACCTCGTCAAGGCCCTTCGGCAGGCCACCAATCCCGCCACGGTGGAGTTCACCAGAGTGCACAAGGTGTTCAATCCGGACACCTGGTATGTGGACACCAACGGAAACCTGATCGCCGGGACGAACGTCGGAGTCGGACGGCTCGTGGTTCAATCCATCACCCCGCTCCACCTGAAGCTGTGGTTTGACAGCATCGGCGGCACCGTCGGACGCGAGACCGTGAAGGTCAACGTCATCCGGGAGTTCATGCGGACGCCGCAGGAACAGAGCAGGAAGTCGCTCACCCTGACCCTGACCTCGACCAACACCCAGAACACGCTGGACCCCGTGAACAAGCTCCAGCTTTTCGCCCGGGAGATCGGTGGCACGCCGGAAGCCCCCCAGGCCAGGCTGGAACTGATTGAACCCGGCAGGGATCCCTTCAAGTTCACCGTCTCCAAGGCGCAGGGCCTCACCCAGGTGGTGGAACGCGTCGCCTTCATCATCTATCCAGTGGAGTCCAACTTCGTGTGGCGCGCGGCCCGCAAGGGCCAGCCCATGCCTTTCGCGGGTGACACCAACATTGTCGTTGAAATCACCGCCAGCAACGTGGTAGTCAGGGCCATCTCGAATGACAAGCACACCACGATCCCGTTGGACACCAACCAGCCTGCGGTGCTCCGCCCGAGGACGCCTTGAGTTCGTGTCCCTCCCTCACCGCCCAGTCCCTGCCCACCCATGAAAAAGCGCATTCTGGTTTCCGGCCTGCTGTGTCTGCTCACGACCGTTGTGAGGCCCGCCCCGGCCGGCCCTGACCCGGTGGCCATCGCGGAGGAGGAGGCGTTGCGCCGCCAGGAGCGCAAGCTGGTGCTGGACGAAAACCTCCAGCGCGCCAAGCGGCTGCAAAAGGAGAAGAACTTTGCCGATGCCGCCCGGCTCTACGAGGAGGCCATCGGCCACGCGAAACTGCTTGGCGGGGTGGAAACGGTCGAGAAATCCTACCGTGAGGCGCTGGCCGGGCTGATCCATTGCCGCATGCAACTGGGCGTGGCGCTCCAGGAAAAGTATGATTTCAAGGGGGCTGCGGCGGAGGTGGACAAGATCTTCCCCTTCGATCCAAGGAACGCGCAGGCGGAGAATTTCAAGCGCTTCAACGACCGCGTGGAGGCCGCGCACCGGGGGCGGCTGCCCAGCCAGCAGGTGTTGACCCGGCGACCGGAGCTGTTGGAGGAACGGACGGCGGTCCTGCAGTTGGTGCGGGATGGCCAGCTTTACTGGCAGATGGGCGAGTATGAGGAGGCCAAGAAGCGCCTGGAGGAGGCGATCAAGAAGGATCCCGTCAACGAGGCCGCATATTTCTATCTGCGGCTCGTCATGGAGTCCCAGTTCGACATTGAAAGCAAAAAGCGGGAAAAGACCTATGGCGATCGCGTCGTGGAGGTCACCAAGAAATGGAACGAGGGAACCCGCACCGACCTGCCCAGGCCTAATCCCTACTACCGCACCAATGCGGAAATGCCGTTCCTCACCCACTCCAGCAAGGGAGCGCAGCGGATCAACAAGAAGCTGGATGACATCATCTTTCCAGAAATCAACTATCCCGGCCTGACCCTCACGGAAGTGGTCAAGGCGCTGGATGCGGACACGAAGAAATACGACCCGGAGAAGAAGGGGATGAACTATCTCATTAACAATGTCGTGTCCGACTACATCTCCGTCAATGCCGCCGGCCCCGGAGGGGCTGCGGCCGCCGCCGCCGCCCCGGTCGCTCCGGTGCTGGATCCCATGGGCAACCCCATCGCGGCGGCGGCGGGCGGCACCCAGAAACCGGATCTCGAAACGGTGATCGTCAAGGTGGAGACCGTGCTCAGGGATTTGACCCTGCGGCAGGTGCTGGACGTGATCTGCAAAACCGCCGAGGTGAAAATGCCGGACAACCGGTCCGCCGGGTTGAAATACAGCATTGAGGAATACGCGATCGTGTTCTCCCCCAAGCTCCCGGAGCAGGCATTCCTTTTCGCCCGCACGTTCAAGGTCAATCCTGACACGTTTGTGCAGGGCTTGCAGAGCGTCGTGGCCAATCCCATCCAATCAGTCCAGTCCACTGCCGGTGGTGCGCAAGGTGGTGCGGGCGGTGGTGCGGGCGGCGGAGTGGGCGGCGGGGCCGGTGGATTGGGCGGCGGGGCGGGCGGGGCCGGCGGACAAGCAGCCACTGGGGCTGGTTTTACAATCGCTGGCGTTTCGGTGGCGGGCCAAAGCCAGGCCGGCGGCGGTGGTGGTGGCGGTGGTGCCGGGGCCGGCGGTGGCATTGCCGGTGTCACCTCGACCAATTTCACTGCTGCGTTGAATGATCAGGTGCGCGCATATTTTTCGGCTGCCGGGGTCGGGAACTTGGGGGTGACCAACGGCCCTGATGCGACGCAAGTCTTTTTCAACGACCGTAATGGGCTATTGATGGTGCGGGCCTCGCTCCAGGATCTGGACATCATTCAGATGGCGATTGAGCTGCTAAACGTCACCCCGCCGCAGGTGCTCGTGGAGTCCAAATTCGCCGAGATCAACCAGAATGACAACAAATCACTGGGTTTTGACTGGTTCCTGGGCAACGCCGTGTTTGGCAATTTTGCGGGTCAGGCGGGCACCCAGCCTTCGCTGCAGGGCACTCCCACCCGCGCGAACCCCACCGGCATTTTCCCGTTGCCGGCCAGTCCCATTGGTTCACTCGCTTCGGATGGGAGCCTGACCGGCAGCGCGTTGCGCAACAACGGCCCGGCGCTGGCAACCATCACTGGCATCCTCACGGATCCACAGTTCCGGGTCGTGATTCGGGCCATTGAGCAGCGGGATGGATCAGATGTGCTGGCAGCTCCGAAAGTGATCACCGTGAGTGGTCGTCAGGCGCAGATACAGGTGACCGACATCCAGACGATCATCACCGGCATTACTGCCAGCCAAACTGCCGGCGGGGCTGGTGCTGCCCCCGTCGGTGGAGCTGCTGGCGGCGGCGCGATCGGAGCGCAACTCCAGCCGACCGTGCAGGCTTTGCCGACGGGACCAGTGCTGGACGTGCTGCCCACGGTGGGGGCTGACGGTTACACCATCAGCATGTCGTTGATTCCCTCAATCACCCAGTTCATCGGTTACGACGCCGTGCCGCCGGAGTTTGCCGGCGCGATTCAGGCGCAGTCCGTCGGTTCCGGCACCGTGGGTGTGCCACTGACCGCGCAGGTGCCTCTGCCCCGCACGCGCGTCCGGCAGGTGGTCACGCAATGCATCGTCTGGGACGCGCAGACCGTCATGCTGGGCGGACTCATCTCCGAGGACATTTCGAACACCAAGGACAAGATTCCCGTGCTGGGCGATCTGCCGCTGGTGGGCCGGCTTTTCCGCAGCGAGACCAAGACGAGCCGGAAGAAGAACCTCGTGATCTTCGTCACCCCCACCATCATTGATCCGGCGGGCAACCGCGTGCATACGGATGAGGAGATGCCGTTCGCCATGAACAACACCCCGTGGCAGGCACCCCTCACGCGGTAGCATCCTTCCACCGGCTGCGGTGTCCACCGTTTCTCAAGCGGGCAGCCCGTCTGCCTCACCGCCCACCGGCAAGTCCCGCTTGCTGATCGTGGACGGGCATGCCTACGCCTACCGGGCCTTCCATGCGATCCGCCAGCTCCAAGCGCCGGATGGCTCGCCCACCAATGCCATTTACGGCTTCATCAAGATGCTCACGAAGATGCGGGCCGCGCTGGCCCCCACGCATGTCGTGGTGATTTGGGATGGCGGCCTGTCGGCCGAGCGCACGGCGGCCCACCCTGAATACAAGGCGCAGCGGCCGCCCATGCCGGAGGGGCTGGCGGGGCAGTTGGATGGGATCACCGAGTATCTGCGCGCGGCCGGCCTTGCCACCTGGTGCCAGGATGGGGTGGAGGCGGACGATTGGATTGCAGTGGCGGCCCGGCGTGCGGCGGCGGCTGGAGTTGAGGTGGTCATTGCCAGCGCGGACAAGGACTTCATGCAACTGGTCGCCCCCGGCATCGGGTTGTTGAACCCGAACGACAAGACCGAGCGCATCTGGACAGCGGCGGAGGTGGTGGCGAAGAGCGGTGTGCTGCCGGAGCAGATAGTGGACTGGTTGAGCCTCGTGGGCGACAGCGTGGACAACATCCCGGGCGTTCCGGGCATAGGTCCGAAGACGGCGGCCAGCCTGCTCCAGCAGTTCGGTTCCGTGGCGGCGCTCTACCAGCGGCTCGCGGAAGTCGCCTCGGACCGGGTGCGGCAGAGCCTGGCGGCGGCGGCGGCGGTCGTGCAGCGGAACCGGGAACTCATCCGGCTGCGGGATGACGCCGCAGTGCCGTTCAACTTGGCGGAGACTGCGCCGGGACCGGAGGCCGCCGACCGGCTCGCCGGTCTGTTTGAGCGCTGGGGTTTCCGCTCATTGAGGCAGGCGTTGGAGGCGCGATCCGGCCCTGCGCAGGGCGAACTGCTATGACTTCAAAAAACCCCGCCAACACACGGAAAACAAAGGGCTTCCGTAGTTTGCTCTCGGTAATAATCCGTAGGATTTGCGGACAGGAAAGCGTGGACAATGAATCGCCGCTTTGTTAGTTCTAAACGAAAGCGTATGCCGTCCGTTTTCCGTGCTCTTGCGAGGCTGTCAGCCTTGTTGCCCGTCCTGCTCGGGGGCACGCTTGCGCTTGCTCAGGGCGGCTTCACGCGGCTGGCCGGGGAGTATTCGCTTTCGGGCGCGCTGCCTGGTGACCAGACCCGGCCGGCGCTCGCGTTTGGGCCGGCGGGGGGTTACGTGGTGTGGCAGGACAATGTCACCGATGGCGACGGCACCGGCATCAGCGCTCAACGCCTCAACGACAATCTTTCCGGCGCGCTGGCACCTTTCCGGGTCAACGAGCTGGCGGGGGGGCATCAGGAGTTTCCCCAGGCGTCGGTGCTGCCCAATGGCGGCGCGGTGTTCGTGTGGCAGGGCGGCGCGCTGGGCTTCCAGAAAATTTACGCGCGGTTTTTGAACCCGGACGGCACCTTTGCCACGCGCGACATCCTCGTCGGCATGGACACCAATCAGCCCAGCCTCCAGCCGGCGGTCGCCGTGCTCGCGGGCGGCGAGGTGGTGGTCACTTGGGCGCGCATGGAGGGAGACGGGCACCTGCACGGCATCTGCGCGCGGCGGCTGTCCGCTGGCGGCGCGCTGCTGGGCGATGAATGGGTGGTTAACCAGACCACGCTCTACAACCAGACCAAGCCCGCCATCGCGGCGCTGGCGGGCGGCGGGTTCGCCATCGCGTGGGTCTCCGAGTCGGTGCGCGGGGTGGATCCCAATGTGGTCGAGACCATCTCCGATTCGTATGCGGTGGACATTTTCGCGCGCCGCTACGACGCGGCGGGCAACGCGCTGGGCAATGAATTCAAGGTCAACACCCAGCCCCACCTTTGCAACCAGCCCTCAATGGCCGCCGGGGCGGACGGCGGTTTCACGGTGGTGTGGGAGCAGCGCGATGCGGCAGTGCGGACCAACAGCCTCGACATCCTCGCCCGGAGTTATGATGCCGCCGGGGCTGCCATCGCCCCGGCTGCCGTGGTGAATGTCACCACCTACGGTGATCAATACGCGTCGCGCATCGCCGCGCTGGGCACCGCCTACCTGGTGGTGTGGACCAGCCTGGGCCAGGACGGGTCGTTTGAAGGGGCTTACGCTCGGGAGCTCACCGCGTCCGGCACGCCGACCGGGGATGAGTTCATCGTCAACACCACCACGGTGAACCGGCAGATCCAGCCAGCGGTCGCGGCGGACGCCGCCGGGCGGTTTCTGGTGGTGTGGGCGAGCTTCACCGGCGTGGCGGCCGGCAGCGATCTTTACGCGCAGCGCCATGCTTCAGGACAGCCTGTTCCCGTTCCCGGCGCGCCCAGTGTGAGCGCCATCAGCCAGTCGCGGCTGGCGGTGTCCTGGGCCGAGCTGGCCGGCTACGACCTGGCGCATTACGCACTTTACGTGGACGGCGGCACCAATGCGCTCACGACGACGAACCAGCTTCTCGTCATCAGCAACCTCGTCGCGGGCAGTGTGCATTCGTTCCGCTTGGAATACGTGCTGCGCGACGGACGCCGCTCCGCGCTCTCGCCGGCTGCGGATGGGACGACATGGGGCGAGGACGCAAATTTCGACGGGCTGCCGGATGACTGGCAGGCGCGCTACTGGGGGCTGAACCCGCTGGCCTGGCCGTCCGCCACCACCGACAGCGACGGCGATGGGGCGACCAACTTGCAGGAGTTTCTCGCCGGCACGAACCCCTCGAACCAGGCCAGCGCGCTCCGTTTGGACCTGATGCGGAACGGGCAGGGGCTGTGGCTCAACTGGAACACGGAGCCGGGCCTGGTCTATCAGGTGCAGATTTCCACCAACGCCACCACCTGGCAGAACCTTGGGATCGCCCGGTTCGCCCCCGGCACCGGAGACGCGATGGCGGTGGGGGGCAGCGACCTGCGCCTGTATCGAATCATTCGAATGCGATGAGGCACCCCATGCAACGGCTCTTCCGAAAACTTGTCGTCCTGGGCACCGCCGCCCTGCTGGCGGTCAACGCCTCGGCGTTCTCGCTCATGGGCCCGTTCGCGAGCTGGCAGGCGGGGACCATCGGCTACAACCTGCCGGGCGACGTGGGCGGACCGATGAACCTCTTCGAGGATTACCGGTTCACCGTGCCCTTCCTCACTTACGGTTACGACACCACGTTCCTGAATTTCTTCGGCTCCAACGGGGTGCTGGCGGCGGAGGCGGCGATGACCTTGCTGAACACAGTGCCGGCGGCCAGCGCGATGAGCGCGAGCCTGGCGGAGTTCCCCGTGCAGGCCGTCGGGCCGGCGAACGCCACCGCCGCCAACCTGCAGGTGTTTGATTTGAAGTCCGCCGTGCTCTCGACGGTGCTGGGCCAGATGGGCCTGGCCAGTCCCGAACGGTGGACGTATGCCTTGCGGGACCGCGTGGTGATCGCCAACACGACGAACTACACGGTCATCCAGCGCAACTTTGACCCGGTCAACTGGCGTCCCACCAACGTGGTGAACGGCGTCCTTTACACCTACTCGGTGCGGGATCCAGTCTCGACGGTGCAGGCCTATGCGGACGCGCTTGAGACGCCCGCCGACGGGAGGCAGGTGAATCCCTTCATCTCGGTCGCCAGCCTGGACGACGGTGGCGGGCTTGGTCCCGGCCAGTTTTTCACGAGCCTCACCCGGGACGATTACGGCGCGCTGCGCTATCTGCTGCGCTTCAATAATGTGAACGTGGAGGACTTGTCGGCGGCGGCGGGGTCGGTCACGCTGGCGAACACCTACTCGCCCTACGCTCCGGCCTTGGGCACCAACGCCCAGACCAACGTCGCCGTCGCCATCGCCCGGCGGCCGGGCATTGACAAGGTCGCCTTCAACCCGATCCCCATTGACTCCCTGCTCGGCGTGGCCATCCGGCTGGTGACCAACCGCTACGTGGACACTTACTACCATCCGACCAACTTTTACCTGACCAACCAGACAGTGGAGCGGGTGACCGGGCTGCCCGACATTCTGTTCACGGCGGGTGATTTGTCCGTCGTCCTTGCCGCGCCGATCATGATGTCCCGGCCCACCAGCTCACGCTGGGTTGACAATTCGGCCTTGAACACCGCCGGCGGCGGGGCCGGCATCCTGTCCGGCCCGGGTGTGATTCCGGCGGCGACCTCCAACGCCACCGCCATCGTCATCGAGTTCAGCACCCTGGGGCCAAGCCGGCTTAACTTTTCCGGCGCGGGCGCGCGTTTCCTGGATGAGCGCAACTCCTCCGTCAACGGGGTGTGGGGATACTTCGACACCACGACCATTTACTCGGTCTTTCCCGATGGGCTGACCATCATGGATATCGAGCGGCAACTCTACGGTCCATGAGGACGCTTTCCGACCAACCGGACAAAGTATTTTTCCGCCCGCTGGCGCGGTGGGCGGGGTTGTTTGCCTTGGTCCTGGGCCTGCTGGCCGGCTCTGCCGGGCCGGTGCGGGCGGCCACCGCGCCGTTGTTCTTCAACCTTTCGGATGTCAGCAACCCCTCGATTGACGCCACGGCGGTCCTGAACCGCGGCACGATCAACGCGACCAGTTCCGGCCTGTTTTTCAACTCCTTTTTGTTCCAGACCCTCAACACGCTGTATCTCACCAACGCCATTGACGGCACGTTCTCGGGCGATCTGGGTTTTGATTTTGGCTTCACCACCAACACCTCCCGGCTCTTCTCCGATTACTTTGTCAACCAGGGCCGGATCCTGGGCGACACCATCCAGATTGCCGCGACCAACGTCTTGAACTCCGGCGACCTGAGCGCCGGCGGACTCCTTCAGGTGCAGGGCAACAACGTCAACCTCACCCGCTCGGTGCTGACCGCGACGCTGGGAAATTCCTCGTCGTTCTCCACCGTGGGGTTTCGCTCCGTGGACACGAACGGCGTCGTCACCTACCAGAATCCCAGCTCGGTTACCGACGTTTACTGGGGGGCCGGCACGGGCAACGTGATGACGGCCTTTTCGGGCGTCGGCTTCGGCCTGGACCTGATCTCGCTGAACTTTCCCTCCGGCGGCTTTTTCCCGCCGCAGGCGGTGTCGCCCGCGCATGAGGTCGAGCAGTTGTTTGGCGGGATCGGTTCCTTCTCCACCCTCGCGCAGGTGGCGGGCACCAATTTCACCGCGTTTGTCCGCACCAACCGCCAGGGCCCGACGAACATCAACATCCAGGTCGTGCTGGTGCAGACCAACGCCGCCAACACCAATCTGGCCGTGGATGTCCGCTTCGCCTCCATCAGCGGCGGGGGCGGGGCGAATTTTTTCTCCGGCATCACGCCCATCGTGCGCTTCAGCACGACCGGCTCGGACATCACGACCGGCGGGCTTTACACCAACAACCTTTACTTCCTGGACTACATCAACAGCCGGACCAACGCGCTGCTTTCGGCCAGCACCACGGCCAGCTCCTCGCGCCCGGCGGGCTACGACCTCAGCCGCGCCTCCTTTTACGACAGTTATTTCTCGCCCGGCTTCAGCCTCACCACCACCGAGAGCATCGCCAACATCGCCTACCATCAAAACGGCTACCTGCTGGACACCGTCACCAACAACTTCTACGCGGCGTGGCAGGTGGCGGTGGGCAACGCGGCCTCCGCCCCCGGGTCCGCCTCTTATGTGCCGCACCTGGATGACCCGACCAACTTTCCCGGGCGCGTGGACATCACGGCGAACAACCTCGACATCAGCCTGGCGCGCATCAAGGCCGACAACCTGGTCAGCATTCATGCGACCAACCTCCTCAGCAGCTCCGCCGTGCTGATTGACGCGCCCTACATCCAGCTCTTCATCGCGAACACCAACTCGACGCTCACGCTGACCAATTTCGCCGCGACCCAGGTGGTGCGCCCGAACGGGACGCTCTCCTTCTACAGCACGGTGTGGACGAACTCCGTGACCAACGCCACGCCCCAGCTCGACCTGCGCTACCATGTGCTGATGGTGGACGCCTCGCAGTTGAGCGGCGTCACGCCGGTGACGCTTCAGGAGTTCAACGCGCGCGGCACCAACGTGATCATCAACAACGTCCTGAACATCGGCCGCGTGATCCAGGTGGACTCCCCGGCGGTGACGTTCAGCGCCTCCAGCTCGTTGAACCTGCCGCTCCTGAGCGCCACCAACCTGGTGTCCACGAATTTCCCGAACGTGAACTACTTCACGAACCTGGGGGCCATCAGCGTCCCCTATGAATGCGCGCTGGGCAGCGACCGGGCGACCCCCATTGCCAGCTTCGTCAACCGCGGGAGCTTCACCGCCAACAACATTGCCATCCGCGCCACGGACTACGAGAGCAGCGGCACGAACCTCACCCGGTCCCTCTCCAGCGGGAGCGGCGGCCCCATTTCCATCACGGCGGACTCCGCCAAATTCGATGGCGGCAGCGCCGGGGGCGGCCTGCTCTCCGCCGGCGGCAGCATCTTGCTGGCGGGCAACGACCTCAAGCTGCGCGGCCATCAGGTGCTCACCGCCGGCACGCTGGTCCTCAGCCCCACCAATTCCCTGACCGACACCGGCGCCTCCGGCACGAACCGCATCAACTGCGCGCTGGGCTTCAGCCTCACCGTCAAGCCGGCCACCGGTGACCTGCTGGGCACGACCATCTTCACGACGGCGCCGTTCAACCGGGAGGTGCCCCACGTCTGGGCCGCCACCAATTTGGGGCCGGTGGCGGCCGGCTACAGCAACAACGCCGCGCTGGGCCGCCTGCTACTGGACACCAGCAACAACGTGGTGTCGCTGAACCGGCTCTCCTTTGCCGGCACCGGCACGAACAACGCCCTCTACGTGGACTACCTCGAGTTGAGCGGCACGCTCACCAACGACCTGGCCTCGCACCTCTTCGTCGAGACCAACATGACCCTTTACTTCGCGAACGCGAACGTGCCGGTGGAGAGCCTGGACGGACAGTTGGGCGGCCGGTTGCGCTGGGTGAAGGATTACGCCGGGCTGAACACGGGCGTGGACGTCCGCCTGCCCGACGGGCGCACGGTGAAGGTCAACGTCGCCAAGCTGAACAGCCAGGTGCTCGACTCCGATGCCGACGGCGTCGTGAACGCAAGCGATCTCAGCCCCTTTGACGGCATCATCATGAACAGCCGGGTGACCTTCACCAACGTGCCGCCCCTCACCGCGTTCGTCACCTGGGAGGCCGCCGCGCAGACCGTGTATCAGGTGGAGGTGAACACCAACCTCCTCGCGGGCGGCTGGCAGTTCCTGGCCAATTTCACCAACTCGGCCACCACCAACCGCGTGGTGACCTTCTCGGACGTGGTTCCGGCGGGCAGCGCGGAGCGGTATTACCGGGTTTCGTATCAACCGTGAGCAGGCGCATGGCAGGAACATCTCAATCAGGCGGGCGTCCTTTCCGCCGGCCCGCCCGTGGCGGCGGCTGGCTGGCGGGGCTGCTGACCCTGCTGCTGGCCGGCGTGGCCGGCGCTCAAAACGGGGCCGTGCCCTGGGTCATGCTGGATGGCAAGCGCGTGCATCCCACCAGCGTGCTGGTCAAATACGGCACGCGCACCACGGCGGCGACCGCCGGGAACGCCCTCACGGCCACCAGCCTGCGGGTCACCCGCGAGTTTCGCGGCCTGTCCCGGTGGGCCGTGCTGGACCTGCAGCCGCAGGCGGCCCGGCCGGCGGCGGGGCAGGAGGCGCAGGCCTTGAAGGATCGCATCACCCAGCTCCGCCAGTCGGGGCAGTTTGAATACGTCGAACCCGATTATGTGCGGCAGCTCTCCCTGACGCCGTCGGACACCTTCTTCCTTGATGGCACGCTCTGGGGCCTGCGCAACGTCGGCCAGAATGGCGGCCTGCGCGGCGCGGACATCAACGTCACCAACGCGTGGGACATCACCGTGGGCAGCACCAACGTCATCGTCGCGGTCATTGACTCCGGCATCCGCTACACGCATGTGGACCTCGCGGCGCAAATGTGGCGGAACCCGGGGGAGATCGCGGGCGACGGCCTCGACAACGATGGCGATGGCATCGTGGACGATGTCTTCGGCTTCAACGCCATCAGCGGCGGCGGCGACCCCAATGACGACAACGGCCACGGCACGCATGTGGCCGGCACCATCGGCGCCGCCGCGAACAACGGGCAGTCCCATGTCGGCGTCGCGTGGAACGTCCGGCTGATGGCGGTCAAGGCGGCGGACCAGTTTGGCTTCCTGAGTTCCAGCGCGATCATCGCCGGCGTGGACTTCGCCATCGCCAAGGGCGCGAAGGTCATCAACGCCAGCTTCGGCGGCTATTTCTTCTCCCAGGCGGAGTTCGACGCCTTCCTGCGCGCGCGCAACGCGGGCGTGCTGGTGGTCGCGGCGGCGGGCAACGACGGGATCGACACGGACATCTTCTCCCACTACCCGTCCGGCTTCCAGTTGGACAACATCATCTCCGTCGGGGCGCTGGACCGGCAGGACAACCTCGCCAGCTTTTCCAACCGCGGGCGCACCACCGTCCATCTGGGCGCGCCCGGCGTGGAGATCACCTCCACCTACAACCTCGCGGACAACAGCTACGTGTCCCTCGCTGGCACCAGCATGGCCGCGCCGCATGTGGCCGGCGTCGCGGCGCTGGTCTTCTCGCTCACCAACACCATGACTTACAGCGAGGCGCGCAACCGCATCCTGTTCACCACCACCCCGGTGACGGCGGTCGCCACCAACACCGTCACGGGGGGGCGGGTCAACGCCCATCGCGCGCTCACCACGGCCGGGGACGATCTGCTGGAAGTGCTGCTGACCCCCTCGCCCGGGGCCACGCTGCTCGCCGGGGCGACGGTGCCGTTGGTTGTGGAAGTCAATGACCTGCTGCCCGTCACCAACGCCACGGTGATCGGCACCATGCCCGGCGTGTTCACCAACCGGGTCTTCCTGAACAACGGCCTCGCGCCGGACACCGTCGCGGGGGACAACCGCCACGCCTTCAACATCAACGTCCCGGCCATCGCGACCAACCTGGTGCTCACGCTGGACGTGTCCGCGCCGGGCAAGACGAACTTCACCGGCACCTTCACCTACCGCACCGCCACCATTCCGCCCAACGACAGTTTTCCACCGACCGCGAAGATTCCTGACAATGGGGGCGTCGTCTTCGGCGACAACACGTTCGGCTCGGTCCAGTTTGGCGAGCCGGTGCATGCGGGGGTCTCCAGTGTGGCGAATTCGGTCTGGTGGAACTGGGCGCCCACCAACAGCGGGCTTTACCTCGTGGACACGGCGGGCAGTTCCTTTGACACCGTGCTGGCGGTTTACACCGGCAACGTGCTCACGAATCTGACGCTCGTGGCGTCCACCAATGACGTGGGCACGATCGCGCAGGGCTTCGTTTTTGTTCCGGCGTCGGCGGGCACGACCTACCGCATCGTCGTCGCCGCCGCCTCCACCAACTCCGTGGGCCTGATTCGCCTGCGCGTGGACCGCGACGGCAGTCCGGACACCACCGCCCCGGTCGTGACGATCACGAATCTCGTCAGCGGCCCGCTGTCGGTCACCAATCCCCCCAGCGGCCTGTTCGTCACCAACGCCGCGCTGACGCTTTCCGGCACGGCCACCGACCCCACCACCAACGCCATCGGCGTCAGCCAGGTGTATGTCCGCCTCAACAGCGGCCTCTCGGCGACGGCCTCCGGGACGAACAACTGGACGGTCCCGCTGTTCCTGGTGCCCGGAACCAATGTGATTCAAATTTCCGCCGCCGACTTTTCCGGCAACGCCTCCGACCCGCTCCCGTTCCAGGTCATCTATCGCGTGTTCGACCCCTTCAACGACGTGCTGGCCAACGCGCTGGAGCTGCCCGGCACCTTCGGGGCGACGACGACCAACAACGCCAACGCGACCAGCGAGCCGGGCGAGCCGCTCCATGCGGGCAAGCAGGGCGGCAAGTCCGTGTGGTATTACTTCACCGCGCCCGGTGATGGGTTGCTTTCGATCACCACCTCCAATTCCAGCTTCGACACCCTGCTGGCGATCTACACCGGCACCCGGGTGGACCGCCTCGCGGCCGTCAGCGCCAACGATGACGCGCCCAATGGCAGCGGCGTGCACAGCGAGCTGCTGCAGGCCGTCCGCGGCGGCGTGCGCTACTACATCGCGGTGGACGGGCTGGCGGGCGATGCCGGCCAGATTTTCCTCGGTTACAGCTTCTCGGCGGTTCCCATCTACGATCTGACCGTGACCGCTTCAGCGGGGGGGGTGGCCTTCCCCAACTCCGGCACCTTCCCGAGCAATGCGTTGGTGGATGTCACCGCCGTCGCCTCCAACGGGTTTGGCTTTGTGACCTGGACGGGGGATGAGTTGTCCCTCGACAACCCGTTGCGCATCACGGTGAGCCGGGCGACCACGTTGAACGCGGTGTTCGCACCCCTTCTGGTGGCGGACAATTTTGAAACTGGCGCTTTCCGGGGTGGCATCGGTTGGGCCACGAACAACGCGGTGGGCGTTGCGCCGTGGTTCGTCGCGGCGGCCGGCGGTCTGGCCACCAATGCCCCCACGGGCGGCGCGTTCCATGTCCGGTCCGGGGCCATCACCCACGGTCAGACCACGGTTTTGCGGCTGCTGGCCAACTGCCGGCCCGGGCCGGCCTCCTTCGGCTATCGGGTCAGCAGCGAGGAATTTGGCGCCACCGTCGGTGACTTCTTCGAGTTTTACCTGAACGGGGTCCGCCAGTTGCGGCTCAACGGCGAGAGCGGGTGGCAGATGCAGACCTTCACCGTCGTCGCCGGCACGAACACGTTGGAATGGCGTTACATCAAGGACGCGTCCTCCAGTTCCGGCGTGGACGCCGCGTTCCTCGACAACCTGGATCTTCCGCTCGTGGAACCGGTCAATCTGGCCGTGCCGGTGCTGTTTGACACCAATGCGGTGAAGCAGGTCAACGGCGGGCTGCAGCTCCGCATTCAGGGTCAGACGAACCAGATGTATTTCGTGCAGGCGTCCAGTGACCTGGCCAACTGGGTGACGGTCTCCACCAATTTTGCGCCCTACGGCTTGATCCAGTTCTCCGAGCCGCAGGCGTTCACCAACGCCAGCCGTTACTACCGCGTGATCCTGCCCTGACACGGGACAGGGTGGCGTTCAGGGCGGAACGGAATTGGACTTCCCGCTACTTCTCCCGAATCTGCAACTGGTAGGGCGTGGACAGCACACTGTCGGGCTTCGCGACCGGGATGGCGTTGTATTCGAAGTCCACCTTCACCCGGTAGTCCACCTGGTTCGTCGCTGCCGGGACGGGCAGGAGGGTTTCCCAGCGGTGCTCCATGCGTGGGGTGCGGCGCATCGGGTAGTTGTTCTCGCCGACCTGAAGGTAGGGCTTGAGCGTCTCCTTCTTCAGCGCCTGCATGTTGCTGCGGAACTCGATCTCCACCGGGTAAAGCCCCTCCGCGTTCCGCGTCTGCGTGCGGGGGGAAAGCTGCGTGATGGTCGAGGTCGTCCCGCATCCGGCGAGCAGCGCCGCCACCATCAATCCGCTGAACCGCAGTGTCTTGCTCATGGTGGCGCGAGTGTGGCCCGCCGCCGCGCGCGGTGTAAAGTCGGTTTTGCCGCTTGCGAAACCGCGCCTCGTCGTTACCGTCTGCGCCTTGATTTGCCGCCGTCCGGCGGCCTTGGTTACTCATTGCGCATTACGTTTTACTCCCATGGCCCTCCTCAACGACCACTACCTCAAGCTCAAAGCCGGCTACCTCTTTCCTGAAATCGGCCGGCGCGTGAAAGCCTTCTGCGAGGCGAATCCCGAGGCCGCCCAGCGCCTCATCCGCTGCGGCATCGGCGATGTGACCGAGCCGCTGCCGGCCGCCGTCATCGCCGCCCTGCACCAGGCCGTGGACGACATGGCGGACCGCGCCACCTTCCACGGTTACGGACCCGAGCAGGGCTACGACTGGCTCCGCACGGCCATCGCGCAGAACGACTACCGCGCCCACGGCCTCGACGTGGCCGACGACGAGATCTTCGTGAGCGACGGCTCCAAGTGCGACACCGGCAGCATCCTCGACATCCTCGGTGCGAAAAACAAAATCGCCATCAGCGACCCGGTGTATCCCGTTTACGTGGACACGAACGTCATGGCCGGCCACACCGGCGAGGCGAACGAGGCGGGGGCCTACGGCAAGCTCGTCTATCTCCCGTGCCGTCCGAGCAACGGCTTCATCCCCGAGCCGCCGAAGAAGCACGTTGATCTTGTCTATCTCTGCTCGCCGAACAACCCGACCGGCGCGGTCGCCACGCGCGCGCAGCTTGAGGCGTGGGTGAAATACGCGCTGGAGCACAAGGCCGTCATCCTCTTCGACGCCGCCTACGAGGCCTACATCGCCGACCCCGCGCCGCCGCACTCCATCTATGAGATTCCCGGCGCGCGCGAATGCGCCATCGAGTTCCGGAGCTGCTCGAAGAACGGCGGCTTCACCGGCGTGCGCTGCGCCTTCACCGTCGTGCCGAAGACTCTGCTGGCGCAGACCAAGACCGGCGAGTTCAAGCCGCTGCATCCGCTCTGGTCGCGCCGCATGACCACCAAGTTCAACGGCGTCTCCTACATCACGCAGCGTGGTGCCGAGGCGCTCTACAGCGACGAGGGCAAGGCGCAGGTGCGCGCGCTCATCGAGCACTACATGGGCAACGCGAAGGTGCTCCGCGCCGGCGCGAAGAAGGCCGGCCTGAAAGTTTTCGGCGGCGAGAACGCGCCCTACATCTGGGTTCGCACGCCCAAGGGCGTCACGAGCTGGCAGGCGTTCGACAAGATTCTCGGCGAGGCCAACGTCGTCATCACGCCCGGCAGCGGCTTCGGCTCGAAGGGCGAGGGCTACTTCCGCATCAGCAGCTTCAACAGCCGCGCCAACGCCGAGGAGGTCGCACGGCGCTTGCAGGAATTGAAGTGGTGAGCCGTCGCGCCGTCGAAGGCCCATGACCAATTTGCTGCGTCGGTGGTTCGTGCTGGGGGTTGTCTGCGGGGCCGTCACGTTTGCCCGTGCGCAGGACGCCGGGTTCGAGTCGCTCTTCAACGGCCGCGACTTCACCGGCTGGCGGTTCTCGCTGCAGAAGACCGGCGACCCCTGGCCGGACAACTGGAAGCTCAAGGACGGCGTCATCTATCTCACCGGCCTGATGCGGCCGCACCTGGTCACCACGCGCGAGTTCGGCGACTTCGAGGTTAAGTTCGAGTGGCGTGCGCTGACGCCCAAGTTCAACGGCGGCTTTTACATCCGCTGCCGGCCGGACGGCGGCAACAACCAGATCCGCGTGGACCGGAACAACGAGGGCGCGTTCCTCGCCGGCACGATCAAGGGCGCGAAGGCCATGCCGGCCCTGCAACGGACCGTCGGCGAGTGGAACGAGTGGCGGGTGCTGGTGAAAGGCACGGCGGTGACGCTCTGGTGCAACGGCAAGCAGGCTTGGGAGGCCAGCGGCCTGGCTCCGGCGCGCGGCCACATCGGCTTGCAGGCCGAAGGCTCACCCATGGAATTCCGGAACTTGCAGGTGCGCGAGTTGAAGTGATCCGCCGGCTCACGGCGTGGGCTGGCGCAGCCGGTAGTAAGCTCGTGGGGCGCTGGCCGGCGACGGCGAGTGTGAGTAGCCGCCCAGCGTCTCGGCGAGGTCGTTCCAACTGGCCGGGTTCACCGGATTGGTGCTCATTTGCAGCACCCGGTTTGGCGCGGATGCCCAGTAGAGGTCCACCCGGAGCGGCGGCTGGTTCGTCTTGAGGAGGATCAGCCCGAACTCTCCCGGACCGGCCAGGCTCTCGGCCGGGGCGCGCGCCACGAGCGTAAGCTCCTGCGAACTGTCCGCCCGCGTGCCGATGAGGAAATCCTTCCCGGCGTTGCACCAGAGCGTGCTCGAGAAGCTCCCGTCCGTGTCGTTGGTCCCCGCGACCTGCACCGTTCCGGGCGAGACGATGCTCACCCGGCCCACGGTTCGATCCGCCGGCGCGGTGAAGATGCCGGTATGCCCGATGTGAATCTTCTCCTGATGCACCGCAAAGTTGTTCTTGTCAGGAAGGTCCATCACGAAGCCCAGGCCATTGGTGGTCAGCGAGAGCAGGCCCGGGGTCTCAAGCCCGCCGACCCGCCAGAGGCCTTGCGCTTCGCCCTCGGTCTGCGCGGCTGGCAGCTTCACCGCCACGATTAGTTCCTGGTAGTTCGGCTCCGTGTGAACCGCCGCCATCACATTCCTGCTCTGGTTGACGTAGAACAAAAGGGTCATGGCGGGGTTGGGAGGCATCGGAATGACGACGGTCAGCAGGCCGCTGGCACCCGGCGTCGCCGTGCCGTTCATGGTGTCGGGACCAAAGACCAGGCTGAACGACCCGTCCGCAGCCACCGTGAGGGTGCCGTTCCCCGTGCCGAACGAGGACCGGCCCTCGATTTCGAAGATGCCGTCCACGGGATGCTGCGGATCGAGGTAGTTGGTCGTCCAGCGCAGTTGCAGCTCTCGGGGCGTGCCCAAGGTCGCCATTTTCCAAACTCCGGCCAGGTCCGCGGTGGTGAGGCTGGCCGGAGCCTTGAGCATCAGCATCAGCTCCTGCTGGCCGCTGTCGGAGGTGACATGGGCCGCGAAGGCGAGATCTTGGGCCGCGTTCACGTTGAACATGACGGGCGGCTCACCCGAGGGCACCGCCTGCACCAGGCCCGGCCCGGCCACGGTGATGACGCCGTTGCCCGGCCCGCTGAAATTGCCGCTGCTGTCAATCGTCATGGGCACCATGCGCGCCATGAAGTTGGTCTTTTCAAAGATGTCCCGCAGCGTGAGGTAGTTGTTGCCGAAGACGGGCGTGTTGGCCGTCATCAAGGTCAGCCGGGCGGGCGTGCCGAACTGGGCGAAGTTCCAGTTGCCGGCGAAATTTGCCTGTGACTGCCCAAGGGAGGCCACCGTGCCGAGCCAGCACAGGGCGGCGACCACGAGCGCCGAGCGGAGGATGCGGGCGAGCGCTTTCATGAGGCATCGCTCGTCCCGCCCGCCCGGCCCGGCTTCCTCGTTCTTGGCTGGAGCCGGTCAAATCCTGCCCGGCCGGATCCGGTCCTGACGCCCGCCGGGCTGGAATTGAAGTGGTGCGCGTCCGCTCCGTCGAAGTGCGATGAATCAACGCCTCCGTTTGTCCCTCGCGGCCTTCATCGCCGCCGCCTTGCTCGGCGCGACTTGCGCGCGCGCCGCCGATGGCGTGTTCCAGCCCGTGTTCAACGGGAAGGACTTCACCGGCTGGCGCTTTTCAGGTCAGAAGGAGGGCGACCCCTGGCCGGAGAACTGGAAGGTGAAGGACGGTGTCATCTTCCTCACTGGCGGTGGCAGGCCGCACCTCGTGACCGTGCGCGAGTTCGCGGACTTCGAGATGAAATTCGAGTGGCGCGCGCTCAGGGAAAAATACAACAGCGGCTTTTTCATCCGGTGCGCGAAGGACGCGGGGAACAACCAGATCAACCTCGCCAAAGGCGCGGAAGGCGGGTTCGTCGGCGGCAAGGTGGCGGGGGCGAAGCCGGTGCCGGAGTTGCAGAAACCGGCGGGCGAGTGGAACGAGTGGCGCGTGGTCGTGAAGGGCGACAAGGTAAGTTACTGGTGCAACGGCAAGCCCGCGTGGGAGGCCAGCGGTCTCAAGCCGGAGCAGGGCCACGTTGGTTTGCAGGCCGAGGGCGCGCCGCTCGAGTTTCGGAACCTGCAAGTGCGTGAACTGAAGTGACCGGGCGGATTTTCCGCGCTGGCAGTTCGCGAACCTTGCTGCCTTTCCGGCTGATGCGCTAGCCTCGCCCGTCAACCACGAGACGTGAGCACCGGCAAGACCTACCTCAAGTGCAAGTGCCCCCATTGCGGCGCGGAGGTTTCGTATCCCGACTATGCGGGCGGCGGCGCGAGTGCCTGTGGCAAGTGCGGGAAAACCGTCCTGCTGCCGCGTGCGGCGGCTGCGCCACAACCCGCGCCCGCCAAGCCCGCCGCCAGCCCGGCACCCACACCAAAACCCGCTGCTCCTCTGCCCGCATCCAAGCCCGCGCCTGCCCTTGCCCCCGCACCGTCCGCCTCGAAGCCGGCTCCCGCCCCGGTCAAGCGGGTTGACCCCGCAGCCATCCGCGCGGTGGAACCGAAGCCAGGTGGCGGGCGGGCGGCTTTCCTGCGCGTGTGCCTGTGGACGCTGAACCTCGCCATCGTGCTCGCGGTGGTGATTGTGGTGGGCAACCACTTGAAGAACCGGCCGAAGCCGGCGGAAGGGGAAATCAATCCAGCTCCGCCACCGACCCCGTCTCAGCCCGCGCCCGCCGCCTCCACACCCGCCGCAAAGGGCACGTCGGCAGTCTCCCCAGCGCCCTCCACCTCACCGGCACCGTCCCCTTCGCCCACGCCGCCGATGCCCGCTGTGAGCACGCCCAAAGGCCCCAAGCTCCTCGGCGATTTGAAAATCACCCAGGTCGCGCTCGACCAGCCCAAGGGCGCAAAGGGCAGCCGGCTCGTCTATGTCACCGGCGTCCTGAAGAACGACTCCGACCACCAGCGCTTCGGCGTGCGCGTGGAGCTCGACCTCCTCGACGCCGCCGGCACCAAGGTCGGCACCGCAACCGACTACCGCCAGATGCTGGAGCCGCGCGCGACCTGGCAGTTCCGCGCCGTCGTCACCGACCGCCGGGCCACCGCCGCAAAGCTGGCTGGCGTGAAGGAAGACGAGTAGCGCGTCTGCGCGCTTGCCACGTCTCCGGGGCGTTTCCATACTCCGCGCCTTTGAAACTATGAACGCACCCATTCGTGTCGCAGTCACCGGCGCTGCCGGCCAAATCGGTTACTCCCTCCTCTTCCGCATCGCCTCCGGCGCGATGTTCGGCCCCGATCAGCCGGTCATCCTCCAGCTCATCGAGGCTCCCATCGAGAAGGCGCTCGCCGCGCTTGGCGGTGTCGCGATGGAACTCGACGACTGCGCCTTCCCGCTGCTCAAGGGCATCGTCCAGACCTCCGACCCCGCTGTCGGTTTCAAAGATGCCAACTGGTGCCTGCTCGTCGGCGCGAAGCCGCGCGGTCCCGGCATGGAGCGCGCCGACCTGCTCAAGGACAACGGGAAAATCTTCATCGCCCAAGGCCAGGTCATTGACGCCGTGGCCGCCGCCGATGCGCGCGTCGCCGTCGTCGGCAACCCGGCGAACACGAACTGCATGATCGCCGCCTCGCAGGCCAAGCGCCTTCCGTCCGAGCGTTTCACCGCGATGGTGCGCCTCGACCAAAACCGCGCGCAGACCCAGCTCGCCAAGAAGGCTGGCGCGGACCTGACTGCCGTGAAGGACATCTTCATCTACGGCAACCACAGCCCGACGATGTTCCCGGCCTTCGCGCACGCGACCATCGGCGGCAAGCCCGCCCAGACCGTCATCAATGACGATGCGTGGCTTCAGGGGCCGTTCGGCGAAACCGTCGGCAAGCGCGGCGCGGCCATCATCGCCGCGCGCGGTGCGTCGTCCGCCGCCTCCGCCGCGAACGCGCTGGTGGATCACGTCCGCTCGCTCGTTACCCCCGGCGCGATCCACTCCGTCGCCGTGAAGTCGAATGGCCACTACGGCTTCGACGCCAACGTCTGGGCCGGCATGCCCGTGCGCACCACCACGCCGGGCAGCTACGAGGTCATCACATCTTACGCGATGGATGACTTCGCGAAGTCGAAGATCGCCGCGACGAACAAGGAACTGCTGGAGGAGCGGGCCTTCGTCGCCGACATGCTGCCGAAGGCGTAGCGGTCGTTAGTTTTCAAGCCGCCAGCGCGAGCTGGCGGCTTTTCCATTTCTGTGCGGAAAGCGAACCTCGAAATCACCGCCCTCACTCCCGACGTGCTGCGGCTGCGCGTTCGGGTTGGAGCAAAGCGCGCCACCTCGCGTCTCGAACTCACCACCGCTGCCGGGAAGTTCTCCCTGAACCGGCGGACTGGTGCTTGGCGGCTGCACGATCGCTCCGGGCTGGAAGTCTTCCGCTGCAACGCGTTCTCCGTCGTGAAGGGGCAGCCGCAGATCACTCTCCAGCTCGCCGACGGTGAGAGCATCTTCGGCCTCGGCGAGTCCACCGGCCCGCTCAACAAGCGCGGCCTCATCCGCGAGTTCTGGAACGCCGACGTGCTCGGCCAGTCCTCTTGTATCCATCCGAGCCTGCGCAATCTCTACGTTTCAATTCCCTTTGCGCTCTCACTGCGCGAGGGCAGGGCAGGGGGCCTCTTCTGGGACAATCCAGCACGGCAGACATGGGACATCGGTTGCACCGAGCCGGACGAGTTCCGCCTGCGTGCTGCGTCCCGTGCCGATGGCTTCCAGCCGCCGTCGGTTGCGTCCAGCAGCACGGAGCGGCGGCTGGAAGCCGCCGGCACGGGCTGCGATGCCATCAAGCCTGCGTGTGCCGACGGTTCCCTCTACCTCTTCCTCGGCCCCACGCCTGCGGACGTGGTGGCGCGCTTCACTGAGCTGACCGGCCGCATCCCGCTGCCGCCGCGCTGGGCACTGGGCTACCACCAATCCCGCTACAGCTACGCCAGCCGCGCGGAGTTGGAGCGCATCGCCCGCGAGTTCCGCCGCCGGCAGATTCCTTGCGACGCGCTGCACCTCGACATCCACCACATGGATGGCTACCGCGTCTTCACCTTCGGCAAGTCCTTCCCGCGTCCGCGCGAGATGCTGGCAAGGCTCACGAAGCAAGGTTTCAAGACCGTCGCCATCGTGGATCCCGGCGTGAAGGACGACGCGAAGTGCGGCGTGCTGAAACGCGGCATCGCCCAGCGAGCCTTCGTGAAAGCGCCCGGCGGCAAGCGCGATTTCATCGGCAAGGTCTGGCCGGGAAAATCCCGTTTCCCCGACTTCCTGAACCCGCGCGTGCGCCGCTGGTGGGCCGAGGAACAGGCCGCGTTTCAGAAGTTCGGCCTCGCCGGCATCTGGAATGACATGAACGAGCCGGCGCTCTTCGACACGCCCGGCAAGACGCTGCCGGATGACTGCGTGCATCGTAGTCGCAACCTTCAGGTTGCGAATCCAACTAAAGCGCAGGCTGAAGCCTGCGACTACGAGACGCCTCACGCCTCCGTCCACAATCTCTACGGCTCGGCGATGGCCGCTGCTTCGCGCGTGGGCGCGCTGCTCGCCGCGCCGGACAAGCGCCCCTTCATCCTCACGCGCTCCGGCTACGCCGGCATCCAGCAGCACGCCGCCGTGTGGACCGGCGACAACAGCTCGACTTGGGAGCATCTCGCCGAGTCCATCCCGATGCTGCTGAACCTCAGCCTTAGCGGCGTCGTCTTCTGTGGCGCGGACGTGGGCGGCTTCCTCGACCACTGCACCGGTGAGCTGCTCACGCGCTGGACACAACTCGCGGCCTTCACCCCGTTCTTCCGCAACCATGCGAACATTGACTCGCGCCGCCAAGAGCCGTGGGCGTTCGGCCCGCGCATTGAGTCGCTTTGCCGCGACGCCATCGTGCTGCGCTACCAGATGCTGCCGCATCTGGACTGCCTCTTCGCCGAGGCGCACCGCACGGGCGCGCCCATCATGCGACCGCTGCTCTGGCATCATCCGAACGACCCGGCAGCCGTCGCGTGCGAAGACCAGTTCCTCCTCGGCGAGAGCCTGCTGGTCGCGCCCATCCTCCGGCCCGGTGCGACGGCGCGCAGCGTGTATCTGCCGCGTGGACTGTGGTTTGATTTTTGGAGCGGCGGGCTTTACGAGGGCGGCCAGCACATCGTCGTGGAGGCCGTGGCGGAGCACATCCCGGTCTTCGTGCGCGCGGGCGCGGTGATTTCCACGACGGCTCCACGTCAGTTCCTCACGAACGAACGCGACGCGACGGTGAACCTCCACGTCTGGCCGCACGGCCGCAGCGTCTTCACCTGGCACGAGGACGATGGCGAATCCCTTGGCTACGAACGCGGCGAGATTTCAACGCGGCAGATTGAGTTCACTGACCGGGGCACGAGCCGTGAACTCGTGCTCGACGCGGCGGGCGGCGCATTCGCAAGCCGAGTTGAGACGTGGCGCATTGTGGTCCGCTCCGCGCATCGCGAATACCGGGCGTGGGCGAACGGCGAGCGGGTGGAAAGCGCGTTCGACCCGACGCTCGGGGTGCTCCTCTTTGAAGTGCCGAACTCGCCGGAGCCACTGCGGGTGAAGTGGCTTTGACTCACACCACTTCCACCGGGCACTTGGGAATCGCGTCGAGGAAGGCCTGGCCGTAGCGCTTGTTGAGCACGCGGTTGTCGAGCACGACGACGATGCCCGTGTCGGTCTTGGTGCGGATGAGGCGGCCCACGCCCTGCCGGAATTTCAGGATGGCCTCGGGCAGGCTGAACTCGCTGAAGGCATTGCCACCGCGCGCCTCGATGGCTTCGATGCGCGCTTCGATGAGCGGGTGGTCCGGCACGGCGAAGGGCAGGCGCGTGATGATGACGTTCGAGAGCGCTTCGCCCGGCACGTCCACGCCCTGCCAGAAGCTGTCGGTGCCGAAGAGCACGCTGTCCACGTTGTCCTTGAACTTCTCCAGCATCGTCGAGCGCGGCGTGCCGGTGCCCTGGATGAAGCAGTCGAGGCCCAGCTCCTCGAAGAACGGCTGCATCCGCTCGCCCAGCTCCTGCATGAGCTTGTAGTTGGTGAAGAGGACGAACGCCTTTCCATGCGTCTGCCGGATGAAGTGCTTCACCCAATGCTCCAATGCCTCGCGATACCCGGCGTCGCGCGGGTCCGGCATCTTGTTGGCGACGAAGACCTTCATCTGCCGCTCGTAGTCGAAGGGCGAGCCGAGCTGGAGGGCGGTGGCCTTTTCTGCGCCGACGCGGCGCTGGAAATAGGCCAATGCGGAATGCGGAGTGCGGAATGCGGAATCCGGCTTCGGCGCGCGTCCGGCGGCTGGCTCTTCATTCCGCACTCCGCATTCCGCACTCCGCATTCCCAACGTCGCGCTCGTCATCACGACGCTGGTGTCGCTTTCAAAAAGCCTCCTCCGCAGGTAGTCCGCCACGTCCACGGGGGCGGCGTTGAGGGAGAGGTTGCGCTGCGACTTGCCGCCGCGCTCGACCCAATACACGTAGTCCTGTCCCTCCTGGCTGAGAAACGCGGCGATGGCCTGACGCAGCTCCAACAAGCGGCGGTTGCACTCCATCAGCTCCTGGCCGGTGTCTTTGTCCTCGGAGCTTTTGATGAGTTCGCTCACCGACTCGCGCAGACGCTGGATGGGCAAGGTTACGTTGTCCTTCACCAAGTCGGCCTGGCGGATGCGCAGTTCCTTCCAGTCGCGACGCGCGCCGTCGCCGCCGGTGCCGAAGCGGGTGCGGCTGTCCGACTCGCGGGCGCGCTCGTTCGCCACGTCGCAGGCTTCCTCGACCTGTTGGAAAAACTTCTCCGACTCGCCGAGCAGTTCGTCCACGAGCTTCACGGACTTGCCCTGGCGCAGCGTGGCGAGCAGGCCCTTGCCGGACTTGGGATTCCACAGCCGTCCGAGCGCGAAGCGGAGCTGGCCGCTCGACACGCTCAGGCCGACGTGCCGGGCCGCGACGTTCTCGACCGTGTGCGCCTCGTCGAAGATGAGGAAATCGTTCTTGAAGAGGATGCCGCCCTCCTGCTCCTCGTTCACCGCGCCGAGCAGCGTGAAAAACAGCGTGTGGTTCAGCACCAGCACGTCGGCGGCGAGGATGCTCTTGCGCGCGCGCTGAAAGAAGCAGACGCCGTGGTCCTTCGCGAAGTCCGACTGGTGGCCGCAAATCTTCGGCGAGCAGAGGCCGCGCTCGGAGCAGACCTGCGCCCAGACCTTCGGGTCCGGCTCCAGCTCGAAGTCCGAACGGCTGCCGTCCTTCGTCTCCTTCGCCCACTCGGCGACGCGCTTCAGCTCCTCAATCTCCGGCGAGGTGAAGAGCTGGTCGGCGTGTTGCATGGCCTTGTGCAGGCGGCGCGAGCAAAGGTAGTTCGCGCGGCCCTTGAGCATCGCGTAGTTGAACCGCACCGGCTCCGGCAGCGCGCCGAGCACGGCGGCGAGCATGGGCAGGTCCTTCTGCGTGAGCTGCTCCTGGAGGTTGATGGTGTGCGTGCAGACGACGGCCTTCTTTTGTTTCGCGAGGGCGAACAGGATGGATGGGATAAGGTAGGCGAGCGACTTGCCGACGCCGGTGCCGGCCTCGACGACGAGATGCTCGCGGGCCTCCAACGCGCGCGCAACGGCCACGGCCATCTGCTGCTGCTCGGGGCGGAACTCGAAGTTGCTGGCCTTCGAGAGCAGGCCGGTGGGCGAAAAGATTTCCGCGACCTGCTGGACGAGGTCGGTGCCGGCCCCGGCGGGCTGGTGTTCAATGGCGGCAATCACGGGCGCGTGAACTATGGGAAGCGCCCCACGCGGGAGGCGAGTGAAAAGGCGCGGAACGCCAGCTCCGCGTTCTGACCTTCCACCATCGCCCGCGCGGTGGTGCATCACGTCCCGAACACTTCCACTCGCCGGCCCCACACGCCGGCTTGCTTTCCAAGCGGCGGGCTTGCAATCTCCCTTCCACCTGTCCATTCCTTAACCGGCTCCACCACGCGAATGAAAACCACCATCGAAGGCGCGCCGTCGTTTGCCTATCTGCACGTTGACCTCGACCCCGGCGAGAGCGTCATGGCCGAGTCCGACGCGATGTCGAGCATGGCCGCCGACCTCGGGATGAAGGCGAAGCTCAACGGCGGGTTCTTCTCCGGCTTCGCCAAGAAGTTCCTCGCGGGCGAGTCGCTCTTCGTCAACACGTTCACCAATGCGACCACCGGCCCGCGCCGCGTGACGCTGGTGCAAACCACGCCGGGCAACATGAGGGAGGTGCGGCTCAACGGCGAGACGCTCTGCCTCCAGCCCGGCGCTTACATCGCCTCCACGCCCGGGCTGAAGCTGGGCTTGCGCTGGGCGGGCCTCGTCAGCGGCATTGCACGCGAGGGCTTCTTCAAGCTCACCGTCAGCGGCACGGGCACGCTCTGGTATGGCGCGTATGGCGAACTGCTGGAGCGGCAGGTCGAGGGCGAATACATCGTGGACACCAGCCACCTCGTCGCCTACGAGCCGCAGATGAAGCTCAAGCTGCAGCTCGCCGGCGGCATTTTCTCCAGCCTCTTCGGCGGCGAGGGCTTCGTCACGCGCGTCGAGGGCAGGGGGAAGATCGTGATTCAAACGCGGAGCCTCAGCGGCCTCGCCAACTGGCTCAACCCCCGAATCTGATGCTGGATGCTTGATGCAAGATGCTGGATAGGGCGCGGAGTCTCGAACGCATTTAACCACTCATGAGCTACAAAAACTTGGAAGTCTGGCAGTTGGCGAAGGAGGCGGTCATCGGCATGCATGAGATGACTTTGAAGCAATTGCCTAAGTTCGAGATGTTCGAGGAAGGCAGCCAGATTCGGCGCTCGGTCAAATCGGTTCGATCCAACATCGTCGAGGGCTATGGCCGGCGGCGCTACAAAGCGGAGTTCGAGAAGCATCTGGTTTATGCGCTCGGCTCCTGCGACGAGACGACCGACCACCTTGAAACCTTGTTCGAGACTGGTTCGTTGAAGGACAAACCTACTTACGACCGTCTGCACGCACTTCAGGAACTCCTCGGCAAGAAGCTCAATCTTTTCCTCCAAAGTGTCGAACGCGGCCACCGCAGCGAGAAGTAAAGGCCCAATCCACCGCGCATCCAGCATCCAGCAACAAGCATCCAGCATCTTGTTCCTCCTCCCATGAACATCGAACTCCTCTCCCGCCCCGGCAACGCCGCCGCGCGCATCGTGCTCGCGCCCGGCGAGAATCTCACCACCGAGTCGGGCGCGATGATCGCCATGAGCGACACGCTCGCGCTCACCACCTCCACGCACAAGCGCGAGTCCGGCTCGCTCTTCGCCGCCGCCAAGCGCCTGCTCGCGGGTGAATCGCTCTTCCTGAACCATTACTCCGCCAGCACCGCCAGCGGCGAAGTCTTCCTCGCGGCCACGCTCCCCGGCGACATGCTGCGTTACGATCTGCGCGGTGAAAACCTCATCGTGCAGTCCGGCTCGTTCGTCGCGTGCGAGAGCGGCGTCAACGTGAACCTGGGCTGGCAGGGCTTCAAATCGTTCTTCTCCGGCGAGAGCGTCTTCTGGCTGCAGCTCAGCGGCACCGGCCCGGTCGTCATCTCCAGCTTCGGCGCGATTTACCCGATCGAGGTGGACGGCGAATACATCGTGGACACCGGGCACATCGTCGCGTTTCAGGAGACGCTGAACTTCAACATCACCAAGGCCGGCGGAAGCTGGATGACGGCGATCCTCGGCGGCGAGGGTTTGGTCTGCCGCTTCTCCGGGCGCGGCACGGTCTGGTGCCAGAGCCACAACGCAAAGGGCTTCGGTCAGGAACTCGGGCCGGAACTCAAGCCGCGCTGAAACGAACTTCACCCGCATCACCCATGCAAATCCACATCTCCCGCACCGGCACTTCGGAAGGCCCGTTTCCCGTCGAGCAAGTCCGCCAGATGCTCGCCTCCGGGGAACTCAAGCCCACCGACCATGTCTTTCACGAGGGCCTGACCAACTGGGTGCTGGCCGGCCAGTCGCCCGTGCTTGCGGGCACGCCGCCGCCCGTTCCCGGCGGGCCGCCCCCGCTGCCTGCGGCGGCGGCCGCCGGCTCCGGCCTGCTCACCGCCGGCTACAGCACCGACCAGCGCCGCGAGTTCGACTACTTGATCGAGGGCCGGCCGGACTTCGCGTTCCTCACGGTGCAAATCCCCGCGAACCAGGCCCTCAAAGTTGAGGCGTCCGCGATGGCGACCATGGACACCAACATGGAGATGAAGACCAAGATGCGCGGTGGCCTCGCGCGCCTGCTCACGGGCGAGAGCATCTTCGTGAACGAGTTCACCGCCGCAAACGCCCCCGGCAGCATCGGCATCGCCCCCGGCGCGCCCGGCGACCTGGAGCACGTCTATCTCGACGGCGACACGATCTACCTCCAGAGCAGCGGCTTCGTCGCGAGCGGCATGGGCGTGACGCTCGACAGCAAGTGGCAGGGCTTGAAGGGCTTCTTCACCGGCGAGGGCCTCTTCCTCATCAAGTGCTCCGGCAAGGGCGACCTCTGGTTCAACACCTACGGCGCGATGTTCTGCGTGAACGTCTCCGGCAGCTACGTCGTGGACACCGGCCACATCGTCGCCTTCACCGACGGCCTGCAATATCAGGTCGGGCGCATCGGCGGCTACAAGTCGCTGTTCTTCTCGGGCGAAGGCTTCGTGTGCCGGTTCAGTGGGCAGGGCAAAGTCTGGGTGCAGACCCGCAAGCTCGGCGCGTTCGCAAGCTGGGTCTGGCCCTTCCGTCCGGTCGAGCGGAGCAACTGACGGGCGCTGACCGCGTTTTCTCCCTCGCTCCCATCGGAGGAGAGGGGCGGGGTGAGGGGGTGCGGAGTCCGATTGCGCGCGATCGCGCCAACGCCGCGCTCCGGCGATGGTCGTGATGTCCCGTTTGGACAGACTGGGGCGGTTGTTTCGTCCACTGCATTGGCCGGGCGAACTGGACGGCAGCCTGCGACGATGCGGCGGGCAGTCAGCTTGTCTGGCGGTTCATGCTCCACAACGTGTCGCACAGGCTCGCGATGCTTGATGCCGCGCCCGCCGCTGTTACGCTCGGCCCATGCTGAAACTCGAAGACCTGCCGCTGCGCCTGCATCCCGCCGACAATGTGGTGGTGGTGAAACGCCCGCTCAAGCCCGGCGTGGAATTGGAAAGCGGCCCGCTGCGGATCAAGGCGGCCAAGGGCATCCCGCCGGGCCACAAAATCGCCGTGACGGAAATCGCCGATGGTGCGCCCGTCACGAAATACGGCCAGACCATCGGCTTCGCCAGGGGCCGCATCCTGCCCGGCGAGCACGTCCACACGCACAACGTCGAACTGAAGGACTTCGGGCGCGACTACGCGTTCGGCGTGGACGCGCGGCCAGTGGCGTTTCGTCCAGCGGCGGAAATGCGTTCCTTTCAAGGCTACACCCGGCCCGGCGGGAAGGTCGGCACGCGCAATTACCTCGCCGTCATCTCCAGCGTGAACTGCTCCGCCGGCGTCTCGCGCTACGTCGCCGACCGCTTTCGCGGGCCGGACTTCGCGCGCGACTTTCCCGGCCTTGATGGGGTTGTGCCCTTCACGCACAAGATCGGCTGCGGCATCCAGCCCGGTGCGCCGCACGAGCTGCTTCAGCGCGTCACCGCCGGCATCGCGCGGCACCCGAACATCGCCGGCTACGTGATGATCGGCCTCGGCTGCGAGGTGAACCAGGTGCATCTGGTCGCCGAGGCCCACAAGCTGCAACCGCCGCTCGCGGGCGAAGCGCCGCCGACCTTCCTCACGATCCAAAACTCCGGCGGCGTGCGCAAAACCGTGGAGGCCGCCGCCGCCGCCATTGCGAAACTGCTGCCCGCCGCCAACGCGCTGAAGCGCACGTCGCAGCCCATTTCCAAACTCATCCTCGCCGAGAACTGCGGCGGCTCCGATGGCAACAGCGGCATCACCGCCAACCCGGCGCTCGGCGTCGCCTCGGACGAACTCGTGCGCTACGGCGGCACCAGCGTGCTCGCCGAGACGCCGGAGATTTACGGCGCGGAGCATTTGCTCACGCGGCGCGCTGTCTCGCCCGCCGTCGGCCAGAAGATCGTGGACCTCATCCACTGGTGGGAAGCCTACGCGCGCGCGAACGGCGGCTCGATTGACAACAACCCGAGCTATGGGAACAAGGAAGGCGGCCTCACGACCATTTACGAGAAGAGTCTCGGCGCGGTCGCGAAGGGCGGGCAGTCGCCGCTCGCCGCCGTCTATGCCTACGCGGAGGAAATCACCACGCCCGGCTTCGGCTTCATGGACACGCCCGGCTACGACCCGGTGAGCATGACCGGCCTGGTCAGCGGCGGCTGCAACATCGGCGTCTTCACCACCGGTCGCGGCAGCGTGTATGGCTGCAAGCCCTCCCCGTGCATCAAGGTCGCGACCAACACCGCGATCTACAACCACATGATCGAGGACATGGACCTCAACGCCGGGACCATCCTCGACGGCACGGAAACGGTGGAACAGGTCGGCCAGCGCATCTTCGAGGAGATCATCGCCGTCGCCAGCGGCAAGAAGACCAAGAGCGAGCTGGCCGGTCTCGGCGACGATGAATTCGCGCCGTGGATGCTGGGCGCGCAGTTCTAGCCCGGCGTAGGCGACAACATGAGGAGTCTGAAACTTCTCGGGAGCTGGAAAAATGGAGGACCGGCTGGAAGCGCTGCCCTGCGATGGACATCCGATGGTGGCGACGGCAGCTCGCACAGTCCAACGTCGAGTCAAGAAACCGCTGGCCGGAGCGCGCGGGCCCGGCTAAGTTCCGCAGCAGAAACCAGCACAACCACGCCTCCATGCAATCGCGCCGTTCCCACCGTCCCGCCGCGTTCACGCTCATCGAACTGCTCGTGGTCATCGCGATCATCGCGATTCTTGCGGGCCTGCTGCTGCCGGCGTTGGCGAGCGCCAAGGCGAAAGGGAAGGGCATCAAGTGCGCCAACAACACCAAGCAGATCGGGCTGGCGCTGCTGCTCTACACGGAGGATTACGACAACAAGTTCCCCGACCTCTACAGTGCGGCCTACACGGAGCCGGGCGGCTTGTGGTGGGATGAGTTCATCGGCAACCGGGAGAAATACCTGCCGCCGATCACGGTGAAGAACAACATCTGGCGCTGTCCCGAGGTGAAGGACCAGGACATGGCCTTTGGCGGGCGCGAGGGTTATTCCATCATCGAGGACACCATTTTCCGCTATGCCTTCAGCAGCATTGGGGGTCCGCGCCTGGGCAGCCTGCGGCTCAGTCAGATGACGCGGCCAACCACGCTCTGGCTGGTGGGGGATGGTGGGCGGCCATTGGTGGCGAGCGTCAATGACCCACGGGTCGGCTACAATACCTGGGTGGCCATCCGGGGCGGCGGGGGCTTTGACACACAAGGAGCCCCGGCCTCATGGAGCGTGCAGGAGCAGCAGCCGGCGGCGCGACATTTCAAGTATCGCCTGAACGCCGCCTTCATGGACGGACACGTCGAGAACTGGACCTACCTCGAAGGCCGAACCAACAAGGCCAACTTCATCGGCAACGCGGCCGGGACGCCCGCCAACTACTAAGCCGGAACGATGCAGTTGGGATGGGGAGCGCATGCGTCCCGCGTGCCGTCGTGGCCGTCCCGGCCACGACCTCGTTCCACCAGCTTTCCTTCCACCGTTTGGTGTCGTGATAGATGGAGTAACGAAGTTTCCGGCGGGACGCCGGAAGCCACACGCCGGAGGCGCGTGCTCCCCGCGCCAACGGCATCGTTCCGGCTAAGGGCTGGCAATGGGGAGGGGCTTACTGGTTGACCAGCGTCACTTCCATCTTGTTCCAGTCCACGTTGAACTTCTTTCCCGGGGGCGGAACGGGAAGCTTGGTCATGTAGTTCTTGGTGACCAGATCCTCCAGCTTGGCCGGCGGGCTTTTCTGCTCCAGCCAGAACTTCTTGTAGGCCGCGTTGAGCGCGGTGAGATCGGGGTCTTTCTGGGCGGCGGCACCGCCGGCTTCAGCCGGGGCGGGCGATGGAGTGGCGGGTGCGGCGTCGGGTTTCTTCCGACAGCCGGGCGCGGCCAGCACGGTCAGCAGGAGCAGGACGAGGTGGATTTTCATGCCGGGAGATTAGTCGCGGGACGCGAGCGTTCAACCGCAAATCTCCGGCACTGAAATCGGAACGGCTCCAGAACGCTGGAACTGCATTTGCCACAAGAGGGCGCAAAGGACTCAAAGAGAATCAGCCCGAGGCCGTATTTTTTGCGCTTTTTGCGCCCTCTTGCGGCGAAACTTCCCGCCGGTTGGACACCGGCGCTCCGCTCACTTCGGCAACTGGTTGAGCGTATACCAGAAGGTGTCGTTCACGAGGGAGCCGCCCGCCGCGTTCTTCACGTCGAGGCTGCGGACCATCGTGACGTAGCCGGGCTTCCAGCCTTCGAGCTTGAGGCGGACTTTTAGCTTGTCCGGCGAGACGGTGGCTCCGGCGATTTTGATGACGGTGGCGGCGTTTTCCTTGCCATCGTGGTCGAGTTCGGGCGAGCCGTATTTGGAGTGATACTTGAGGCCGTATTGCATCACGTCGTAGCTGTCGGGGTTCGCGGCGGCCTTCGGTTCGACGGGCTGCGTGAAGGTCAGCTCGAAGCCGTCGCGCAGCGCGTGAACTTCCTTCACCTCGAACGGCAGCTTGCCGGTGTAGCTGATGCGCTCCAGTGCGTAGTTCAGTGGCGCGACCGCCTTCCAGGAAATCGGCGCCTGGCAACCGCCGACGTAGAGCTTGCCGTCCGGCCCGTAGGCGAGGCGGTTCACGCCGGACTGGAACTGCTTCAGGAACGGCCACACCGCGCCCTGATACTCGCCGTTGACCTTCTCCAACTGCACGCGCGTGACGATGGCGTTTTGGAAATCGCCCACCATGAGCTGGCCCCGGAACGGCCCGAAGCGGTCGTCGGTGATTTCGCAGATGCCGGTCGTCGAGCGCGCGAGCTTGTAGGGGAACCAGACCGCCGGCGGGTCGAAGCGCGTGTGTTTGCCGTATTCCTCCTGCGGCGCGGGCCACGCGCTCGGGTGGCCGTAGAACTTGCCGGGCGTGACGTGGTTCAACTTGCACGCAGCCATCCACTGGCCCTGGTTCTCGGAGACGAACACGTCGCGGTCGGGGCCGAAGGTGCCGATGCCGTTTGGCTCGCGGAAGCCGGAGCAAATCGCGTCCAGCTTCGCGCCGTCGGGCGAGATGCGGATGCCCCAGCCCATGTAAGGCGCGTCCCACCGCCCGCTGTGCCCGGCGTTGGCGAGGATGAAGTTGCCCGCCTTGTCGAAGACCGGGCCGTAGGCGAAGGCGTTGTAGCTGCCGGTGTAGCCCCAGCTTTGGTTCAGGCACTCAAACAAGTCTGCTTCTCCATTGCCGTCCGTGTCCGTGAGCCGGTAGAGCGCCTGCTTGGTGGCGACGTAAATCTTCCCCTCGCGCACGGCCACGCCCATCGGCTCGGCCAGCCCACGCGCGAAGCGACGATACTTGGCGGCGGCGGGCGCACCCTGCGCGCCCTCGATGATCCACACCTCGCCCGGCCAGGTGCAGACGACGAGATCGCCGTTGGGCAGGAAGTCCATGCCGGTGATGAGGAGGTTGGCTTCCTTGGGGAGCGGGAAGGCTTCGGTGCGGAAGGAGGGAGTGGAGGCGGAACTGGGGCGGGCGAGCGCTCCGCTGGCGTTGAGCTTTCTGGCCGCCAGTCGCGATTGAGGCTCCTGAATCCAGACTGGTGATGTGTTCGGCCACCCTGAAAAATCGGTTAACAGTTCAAACCGAACAGGCTCCGCGTGTGGCTGCACTCTCAGCCAGACCCTGCTTTGCTGGCGTTCAACGACTCGACTCACCACCCCTTTCTCCGCGCTTGCCTCAGTCACGAGGCCAGCTTCGTAGCGAGCGCTGGTTACTCCGGACGCCAAGCTGCCGAATTTTGTTGGGAGAAGCATTAGGGACGTCGAGTTCTGTCCGTTGCGAAGGAGGACCGATGGAGGGGAAGCAAAGTCCGTTGCATGCTGCACGGTCGCTCCGTCCTCAGCGTAGGCGAGAAAGAACATCGGCTGCTGACTTGGGCTGATTTCAAAGCGCCGAAGCAGTGACATCTTTGGCGTGGCAATCGCTGATTCACGGACGCGAACCGTCTCGCTACCTGCACGCAATTCATAGAGAAACACCGTTGACTCCTTGACGGTGTCACAGCCGAGAAACCGCGCGCCGCTCGGGAGTTGAAGTGCATCCTTCTCCGGCATCTTCCCCACCGCCCACGGAAACACCGGCGGCATGGTCCACAGCACCGTGCCGTCGTTGGTGCTGATGAAGGGCGACTTGGGCAGGCCGTATTGCGGGCCGAGGAGCGCGAGGCCCCGGCCCGACCAGACGGTGTGCGTGCGCAGCAGCGCGGTGTCGAAGGCCAGGTGCAGGTTCGTCGCCAGCGGCACCACGAGGCTGCGCGTGCTCTGCGGCATGGGGGCCATGCGGAACGGCTGGTCCGGCGCGTCGTAGTGTGGGACGACGGCGGCGAGCTTGGCCTTCGCGGTTTGGGCGCAGAGGTCGAGTTCCCCGAAGAATGAAAGGGCGGCCACGGCCAGGAACGGGCAGAAAAACAGGCGACGCATGAGCGAAGTTTGCGACGGGGCAGGGGCGAGGGCGATTCAAAATGCTGTCGTCGAGCCGGTTTTGAATTGCAGCCCCGGCCCGGCTCTGGTTTCAATCTGCGCAGTCAACGCATGTCCAACGCCGCCGATCCCAACGTCCGCCGCATCCGCTCCGTGCTGGTCGTGGACGACGACGTGGAGCTGGCGATGATGTATAAGGAGCTGCTTGGCTCGCAGGGCTACATCGTCAACACCGCGCCCAACGGCGTGGAGGCGCTCAAGCTCATCATGCGGCACGAGGTGGACGCGATCATCTGCGACATGATGATGCCGCACATGCCGGGCGACATGTTTTACACGGCGGTCGAGCGGGTGAAGCCGCACCTGTGCGCGCGGTTCATCTTTGTGACCAGCTACGAGGGCAACCCGAAGATCGAGGCGTTCTTCAAGAAGGTGAACGGCATCGTGCTCTACAAGCCCACCACGCTGGGCAAGCTCATGGGCACGCTGAACCTGCTGAACCAGCGGCTGGCCAACGCCGCGAGCAAGGCGGCGGGCGCGGCCTGACCGCCGGCGTCCGCGCGGCGGCTACTTCAGCGAGCCGAGGAACTCCACGAGGTCGCGGATGTCGCGCTTGGAAAGGACTTGAATCATCGTGTCGGGCATCGCGGACTGGCCCTTCTGCGTCTTCGCGATGTCCGCCTTCTTGAACTTCATGATGCCGTCCTCCGGGGAGTTGATGATGACCTCGTCGGGGCCGCCGGGCTTGGTGACGCCCGCGAAGTTGCGCCCGTCCTTCAGCACGACGAGCAGCGACTCGAAGCCCGGCGCGATCGTCGCGTTCGGCGCGACCAGCGAGGTGAGCAGATGCTCGCGCGTCTGCTTGGAGGCGATGCCGTCGAGCACCGGGCCGACTTCGCCGCCGTCGGAGCCGACCTTGTGGCAGCGGGCGCAGGAGGCCTCGACGCGTTCGAGGAAAATCTTCCGGCCGGACTCGGCATTGCCGCCGGCGAGCGCGGAGCGGTAATTCCAGAGCAGGTCGTCCGCCCGCCGCTGGGTTTTGAACTTGTCGAGGCCGGCCTTCACGTTCGCGTCGGTTCGCTTGTCGGCGGCCTCCAACAGCTCGAGGTGCAACTCCGGCGCGAGCTTGCCGGTGACCAGCTCGGTGACGAGCGAGGCGATCACCCCATCCGCCTCCGCGCCGGGAATTCCTCCGAGTGTGACGATGGCGTTCTGCTTTTCGCCCATGGTGCCCTGCGAGATGATGGCCAGCAGCGGCGCGACGGCGCTGCCCTTGCCGGTCTTGGCGCGGATGCTCGTGGCGGCGATGCGGAGCGGCTCGGCCTTGTCCTGGGCGGCGACTTCCAGCGCGGCCGGGAGCCGGGCGTCCTTGGTGGCGGCGAGCCGGTTCAGCGCGTCCACGCGGACCTTCGCGTCGGCCTTCGTGTCCGCGACAAGCTCCGAGAGCACCGGGTTCACGTCGGCGATGTCGAGCTGGCTGGCGGCCTTCACGGCGGCGAGGCGCACCGGGGTCGCGCCAGTGCGGAGCGCGGCGGCGAGCATGGGCTTCGCGGCGGCGGCGGAGACCTTTGCGTCCCGGGTGGGCAGCGGACGCCAGAGGCCGGTGATGCGGTCGCGGCCGGAGGGCCTGGCCCACTCAGCCAGCAGGTCGAGGGCTTCCGCGCGGGCGGCGTCAGGGATGTTGGCATTGGCCGCGATGCCCGCGAGCCGCGCGGCGGAGGGGGCGTCGCCGAGGTGGTGGTTCGCGCTGAGGATGCGGCGGGCCAGCGCGGGCCGCTGCTCGGCGGCCAGCTTGCCGAAGTCCGGCTGCAACGCGGCGAGCGCGGGCAGGGCCTGCGGAATGGGAATCTCGCTGATGGCGCGGGCGGCGGCGAGGATGACGCGGCCGTCGGTGTCCGCGAGGAACTGGCTGACTTCCGGGCGCTCCAGCCGGCGCAGCGCCACCACGGCGGCAATGCGCACGGACGGCGAAGCGTTGGTCTTCAAGCCGGCAATGGTCTTCACGTCCGCGCAACCGAGCAGGCCCATCACGCCGGAGTGGCGGAGGACGGCGTCCTTGTCGGCGTTGTCGGCGAGCAGTTGGACCAGCGCGGGCACGGCCCCAGGCGCGCGGAGCTTGCCGATGGCAATCGCGGCGAGATGACGCACGCGCGGGCTGGCGTCCGCGAGGAGCGCTGCCACTCCACTCCTGGCCTCGCTGTCACGCGCCTCGCCAAGCACCTTCGCGGCCTGCGCGCGGACTTCGGCGTCCGCGTCGGCGAGCAGCGGACGGAGCGCCGCGAGACCTTGAACCTTGAACCTTGAACCTTGGACCTTGTCCGCGACCAACTGGCCCAACCCCCAGATCGCGTGCAGGCGCGGGCGTTGTTCCGTCGCCTTCGTGGCCACCTCGAGGAGCGTGCTGAGGGCCTTCTTCTCGACGAGGGCGAACTGCGCCTCCTGCCGCACGCGCAGGTCGCGGTGCGCGAGCAATCCTTTGAGTTCGTTCACCGCGCGCGCGCCGAAGTCCACGCCGAAGAGCGCGCCCACGGCCTCCACGTCCTTCGACTTCACCGTCTCGGGGTCGGCGATGCGGTAGATGCGGCCCTTGCTGGTCATGGCCCAGCCTTCCACCCAGTCGGAGAAATAGACGTGGCCGTCGTAGCCGAAGTCCACATCGGTCGCCAGCGCGTTCCAGATGAACTGCTCCTTCTCGACCAGCTCGAAGCTCGCGCCCTTGGGCTGCATCTTGAAGCTCCAGATGCCGCTGGCGGTGCTCGCGCCCTTGAAGTCGCAGAGCAGGAAGTGGCCGTCGTATTTCGCGGGCAGGCCGGTGCCGGGATAGTAGGCCAGGCCGCTGGGGCCGTTGGCGATGTTCGCGATGGGCGGCAGGATGTGCGCCGCGCGGTCCTCGGGGTAGCACATCCGCTCGCCAAGCCACGGGCCGCGCCGCGAGGTCCACGCCGCGCTCTCGATGAACTGCCAGCCCACGCGCCAGCCCGTGTCACCGCCCTCGACCGCGTAAACCCAGCGCGCGGGGTCGCCGCCGTCGGAGTTGTTGTCGCCGGTGAAGAGGTTGCCGAATTCATCGAAGGCCAGCTCCTGCGGGTTGCGCAGGCCGAAGTGGAAGATTTCCAGATCGCTGCCGTCCTGGTTGCAGCGGTAGATCGCCCCCATCTCCGGGTTGGCAACGGTCCTGCCTTCGAGCGATTTCACATTTGCGCCGCGGTCGCCGATGCTGAAGTAGAGTTTTCCATCCGGCCCGATGCGCAGGCCGTGGAGGTCGTGGCCGAGGAAGCCCACGCGCACGCCGAAGCCCGTGAAGAGCGGCTTGCGCACGTCCTTCGGGCCGTCGGTCCGGCCGTCGCCGTCGTTGTCGCGGAGCAGCCAGAGGTTCGGGATGTTCGCGAACCAGACGTTGCCCTTGCGCGCGAGCACGCCGGAGGCGATGCCGTCCACGGGCGAGTTGAAGATGCCGTCCGCGAAGACGCTGGCGTGCGTGGCCCGCCCGGCGGTGGTGCGGTCCTGCAGCAGGGTGACGCGTTCGGAGATGTTCGTCTTGCCGTCGTATTTGTGGCGGAGGAAGAGCTGGCGCATGTCGTCGGTGGACTTGGCGGCCAGCTCCTCGTCGAGCCAGCTCATGTGGCCGCGGATGTCCGTGACGCCCTGATGGAGCCGGTGCGTCTCGGAGACGTAGATGCGCCCGCGCTCGTCAATGCAGAAGGCCACGGGGTTCGCGAGCATCGGCTCGGCGGCCCAGAGGTCCACCTTGAGGCCGGGGGCGAGCTTGAACTTCTTGGCGGCCAGCCCGGCCTCCTTGGTGGCCTCGCCGGCATTGATGGCGCCGCGGAGCGAGCCGCTGGAAGGGTTCTTGGGGATTTCCGCGCTGAAGCCGGCGGCGGCATGGAGCAGCCCGCCCAGCAACAGCAGCCCGCGAATCAAGGTCACATTCATCGTCATAGGGGCGGAAACTTAGACTCCCGCCGCCGGGGAAAGCAAGCGGGGCAAGCGCGTCTCCGCCGAGCAGTGCTGAATCCGCCGGCCCCCCCGCCCGTCCGTCTCACACGCCCGCATTGACCAGCGGGCGCGACTCGTTTAACAACGCCGCACACTATGCAATTCACATCGCCCCGTCCCTTCCGCCTCCTTGTCGCCACGGCCTTCGCCGCGCTTGCCCTGGGCACCGCGACGCAGGCGGCGCAACCGCCCGCCGGCTTCACCGCGCTCTTCAATGGCAAGGATCTGAAAGGCTGGCGCGGCGGCAGCACCTTCGACCATCGCAAGCTGCTGGCCATGACGCCGGAGCAGCGCGCCGAACAGCTCAGGAAATGGACCGCGCCGGACCAGAAAGGCTCGATGATGGAAATGGGCAAGACCGGCAAGCCGCACTGGTATGTCGAGGGTGATGACCTGGTGAACGACGGCTTCGGCGCCTACGCGAGCACGGAGAAGGACTACGGCGACTTCGAGCTGCTGCTCGAATACAAGACGGTGCCGAAGGCCGACAGCGGCATTTACCTGCGCGGCGTGCCGCAGGTGCAGATCTGGGATTACACCGAGGAGGCCAAGTTCAAGCTGGGCGCGAACAAGGGTTCCGGCGGCCTCTGGAACAACTCCCCCGGTGCGCCCGGCAAGGATCCGCTCGTGCTGGCCGACAAGCCCTTCGGCGAATGGAACAAGTTCCGCATCATCATGAAGGGCGACCAGGTCACCGTCTGGCTCAACGGCAAGCTCGTCGTGGACAACGCCAGGATGGAGAACTATTACGACCGCAAGCTGTCCGTGCCGGAGAAAGGCCCCATCCAGCTCCAGACCCACGGCGGCGAAATCCGCTGGCGCAACCTCTTCATCAAGGAACTCAGCAAGTAACGCGGGTCTGGCTTCACTCACTTGTTCCCGAACATGAAAGCATTGCTCAAATTCTCCGCCACCGTCGCCACGCTCGCCTTTGCCTTGACGCTTTCCGCCGCCGAAACCGGCAAGGACGGCTTCAAGTCCGTCTTCAACGGCAAGGATTTTGAAGGCTGGGCCGGCCCGGTGGAAAACTACGAGGTCGTGGACGGCGCGATTGTCTGCAAGAAGGGCAAGGGCGGCACCATCTACACCAAGGAGGAATACGGCGACTTCGTCGTGCGCCTCGAATTCAAGGTGCCCTCCGGCGGCAACAACGGCCTGGCCATCCGCTATCCCGGTCAGGGCGACACCGCCTACCAGGGCATGTGCGAGCTGCAGGTGCTGGACGAGAACTACGACAAGGTGCGGGGCAAACTCGACCCGCGGCAGTTCCACGGCTCCGCCTACGGGATGGTTGCCGCCAAACGGGGCTTTCAGAAGCCCAATGGCGAGTGGAACCAGCAGGAAGTCACCGTCAAAGGCAGCACGATCAAGGTCGTGCTGAACGGCGAGGTCATCCTCGACACCGACCTGAGCAAGGTGGATCCCGCGACCTTCATGGGGAAGTCGAAGCATCCCGGCCTCGCGCGCACCAAGGGCTTCTTCGGTTTCGCCGGCCACAGCGACCCCGTGGCCTTCCGCAACATCAGCATCAAGCGGCTGGACTGAGGGAGCGCGGCCTTCAGGCCGCAGAAACGTGGACCGGCCCAAGATTGTTCGGATGCACTTCTTCTGGCCTAGCCTGCTGCGGCGTAAACGCCGCGCTTCACCGCCCGCCCTTCGGTGAACCAACTCATCACGACCGCCGCGCAGTGCTGGCACTGGCTGGAAACCCAACGACCGCTGAAGCGCGCCGGCTGGAAGCTGGCCCTGCTCGTGGGCATGGTGCTGTTCGCCCTCTATCCCAACCCGGTTTTGCTGGTCCGGCAAGCTGGGCGCTTGCTCGACACCGAGTCGCTCATCCAGCCGGACCTGCCCGCGATGCCGGGGATCAACCGGGACATTGACCACCTCATCGCGACGAACACGCCCGCGCTCACCGAGTTCAAGGCGGTCGAGCGCTTCGTCTATCGCCGCATCCCCTATCAATACGACTGGCACGGCTGGTGGAACCTCGACTACTGGCCCACCACCGCCGAGGTCTGGGAGCGCCAGCGCGAGGACTGCGACGGCCGCGCCGTGCTGGCCGTGAGCATCCTCCGCGCGCGCGGCCATGCGGACGCGCGGCTCGTCGCCAACCTCCAGCACGTCTGGGTCGCGGTGGGCACGAACGAGCTGATGGGGCCGATGGCGGACAAGAACTTCCGGCGCGAGGGCGGCAAGCTGGTGGACGGCAAGCTGGTGGGCGCGAAAACCGTCATCACGCTGCCCAAGCTCAAGACGCTTCTCGATTCACTCGCCATGACCTGCAAGTTCCCCGCGTGGCGCGTGGTGTTGATCCTGGTCACAGTGCTGGCGCTGGTCTTCCACCCGGCTGCGGACTCGGGCCGCTTCGCGATGCTCTGCGCCGTGATGCTCGCAGGCTACGCCGTCTTCCTCGACTGGTGCGTCCGCCGCCTCGACCGCGATGCGCCGGACTTCGACTGGAACTTTCCCCTCGCGGCGGGCCTGATGCTCGGCGCGCTCGTCCTTGCGTGGCGCACGGCGAGGCGGCCTGCGGCAGGGTAGGGGCGAGTCCGTCCCCAGCGCGCCGCTGAAGCTTTCGGATACCCAACCGGCGCGCTGAGACAGACGCGCCCTACCACGGCGCTTCACCGCGCCTTCACCTGCGTCTGCCAGCTTGAGGTGGAGCTTGGCTGCCGCACTTGGCTGATTCCGTCCAGCGGCAAGGATGATGCGAACTGACCACATGCTGATTCAGGTCATGGCCGGCACTGACCCGAACCAGCGTGGCGATGCCCCGGATCATCTTGTGCGGTGGCTCGGTTCCTCCCAAGGCTGACTCCAATCATCCATCCCCGGACTGGTTCAGGTCAATCCGGCGGATGAACCGGATCAGGGGAGAGCCTGACCGGGATCATGGTCGGGGGTGAGTCCAATCGTCGCCGCCCTCCTGCGAATCATCTCACAGGATGACCCGAATCATGCTGGAGGATGATTCGTTTCCTGCGGAACCCCGATCATTACGATGGGTTGAGCTGGATCGATTCAGGGGGCGCGGAATGCGCCGCTTGCGCCGGCGTCGCCTCGCGGTGAACCCCCATCCTCTCTCGCGCTCGCTCTGGCAGCCGCTGCC
>Ga0172373_10000675_pt1 | contig 56132 bp, 61 predicted proteins | sample Lak10m_2_FD_114546 | JGI IMG/M metagenome (GOLD analysis project Ga0172373, IMG submission 114546) | Freshwater microbial communities from Kabuno Bay, South-Kivu, Congo - kab_092012_10m | ecosystem: Environmental > Aquatic > Freshwater > Lake | place: Democratic Republic of the Congo... | reverse complement strand
CAAAGCTTCCAACTCTTCTTTATTTTGTGATTGAATCATAACAAGTCTTTGCATTGCTTGTCCAACGGTCATCATAAGTTGCATAAGAGCGTTTCCTCCTTGAATTACTCTTGTATCTCCCATTGCCATTCTAACTTTCTCAACCGAGTCTTTGAATCGTTTTGAGGATATTAACTCAACAAAGTCTCTGTCCATATTAGGTATTGCAGGAAAGTTTGAATATGGAGTTTGTTTTGATAGAATTTTTCTTTCAACATCACCTGCCATTCTTTCGGGCCCTTCATAGTCAATTGGAGCTTCCATAAGTCTTATAAACTCCTTTTTTGAAATGCCCTCAGTGTATAATCTTTTTTTTATATTTCTCATCTTATTTTAATTTAATTCCAATTTTATTAAAACTTAACCAAGTTGGCATTTCTTTATCTTCGGCTTTTGGATTCTTCTTAGGTCCGGGTTTTGGTCTATATGGTGTTCCTGGTTTTGTTCCAGGTTTAGTTCCCGGTGTTGTGATTGTTCTTTCTTTTTCTTTTGTGCCAGGAAGCATTACAGGAACATCCATTTCTTCATCAAGTTCAGCGTCTTCTAAACCCATTTCATATAGGTCTGACATTTCTTCAACTTCAGGTTGTTCAGATATAATTCTACCTCTGTCATAGTTAAAAAGATATTTGATATCTTTAATTTCCTCAATAATTTGTTTTTTCATATTAGTTTTATTTAATAAATATCAAAGTTTTTTATTCTATCACCATAAAATATTGATACCCCAAAGAATAATACATAAATTGTCCTTTTTGTTTCAATACTTGGTTAATCTCATCGGTTTTATTTACGTTAGCGCCAACTATTTTTTTTCCTTTCGGAAGTTTTCTACCAGGATGAGTATTCAATACGTCCTCAACAGGATCCAAATAGTATTTAAGTTTTTTAATTAATGATTTTTTATCTCCAACAGGACTGATGTCATGTTGTTTGCAAAGATTTTTGATTTCTGGTAATTCAAGTTTATTTAAGTCTTCCATATCACAAAGATACAAAAAATTTGAACTCTAAACAAATTTAATTTTTAATATACTCTATTTTTGAAAACTTCTTTTGGTAATAATCCCAATTCAACCCTTTGTTTCTTTCTTTATCGGTATATCCTTGGAAATAAGCTTCGTTAGCTAATTTTTTTTCAACTTCTCGAATTTCTTCTTTTAAATTAAAAAGAATTTCTAATGTCTCTAAGTTATTTGTTTGTTCTTTAATTAAAGAATCTATTTTTTTTTCAATTGGCCCCATGTTGTTAAATATATCAATCTAAATTTTCTAAATCAACTTCCACGTCAATAGGAATACCGTATTTTTCTAATAATTTGTAGAAAAAATCATAACATTGGTAATTTAGTGCACCAAAAAAGTCACCTGTTTCATATGCCTCTTGAGCCTCATAAAGTGCGTCCCAAAGACTACCTCTCACTAAACTTTGTTCCTCAGTCTCAGGATCAAGAAATTCATAACTTATTGTACCATTTCCATCAATATCTATCGATAGATCGACAACATCATATTTATAACCCCCTCCTTTTCGTTCAAAAACATAGGTCACTTTAATTTTAGTATCTAAGTCTAATTCAGGAACAACAAGTCTAAAAGTTTTATCTAAGACTTCTTCTTTTAGTTTTTCAAATAGATTTTTAAAACCTCCATTATATCTATACCAAATAGGTCTTATTGTTTGGAAGTCTTCAGGTGTGTTTTTTTTAATTCCTGAAATATCATAAATAACATCATCAAGATGAGGTTCTTCGCCCATCTTTTTTTGTTTATTCCAAATACTATAACAAAACTTACGAAGATTTTCTTCGGTCATATTCTCCGAAATCAAATTTTGTTGTCTTTCTGATATTATTATTTTCACTTCATTAAATAATTTTAAGTATATTTAGCTATCAATCTTGGTATTACATAAAGAAGTTCTTTCGGGTAATATTTATTCAAAAAATCAATCAACTCTTGAATTGAATTGAATTTGGATGGTGTATTTTCTAAATAAATACCTGAATTACCAAACTCATCTTCATATTCACCGGTTGATTTATCTCTGATACGATCCAAATCCACAGGTATTGAGCAGTCACCATTCCAAAACGGAGTCGCCATACCTGTTATTTCATACTCTTCATCTTCATAAGTAAAATAAATAATTCCACTAAAACCACCCCAAGTAAATTCAAGTGTAGTTTCACCATCATCAAAACTATACTCTTTTCTTATAAAGTCAGTTCTCCAAAAAAGTGAAGTAGTAAGTCTTTCAGCAAAATTACAATCAATTTTTATAGGTTTATCTTTTAGAAGTAATATTACTTGTTCTTCACTTAAACCAATTAGTTCTGATATCTCATCCATATTCATTCCGTCATCCCACATCTTTCCCACCAACTTTTTATTTTTTTCGAAGTTGGACTCAAGAAGTAAATTTTGTTGTCTTTCTGTTATTATTATTTTCATTATCCCATGTGTGCTCCACTAACCTCTTTTATTTCTACATCAGGAAATAACTCTTTGAAGTAATCGTATGCCGCGTGTTTGATGTGTCTTGACCTAATATGACTCGGAATAATATCCTCCATCTCATCTTCTAGTGAATAATTATAATATAATGTTTTGGATCCCATCATATAAGTAAATAAACTTTCGCCATTCTCATTTTTTAATCGTATAGCTTGATATCCTTTATGTGATGAATCAACATCCTGTTTCAACATCTTTCTAAACAACTTTTTATACTTTGGGTATTCCTCACTATACTCAGCGTCAAAACGATCTCTTCTATAGTTTTCGTTGATTAACTTTAACTGATTTTTCGTGATTATGATTTTCATAATAATAAATACCTTGTGAAATAAAAAACCCACCATAAAGGTGGGTTGGACTAGTTAGATCCTTTGTAATTTTTTCTTGGTTCATTTTTTTCATAAAACCCTTCTTTTGACCCTTTCCAATCCCATGGAAGATCATTTTCCATATTATATATTAATTGTTCATCTGAAATTCCCTTTAATTTTCTTTTAATTTTCTCCCAAGTAGATTCTTTTCTGTCTTCGAAAATAATTTTTCTTGTAATTCTTCTAATATCGGATTCTGTTAGTCTATTCATTTTAAGTAAATAAGTTAAAGTCTTCATCTTCCTCGGCTCTTCTTAGAACTGAATCAGGAATTATGTTTTTACCTTCGGACCCCGGTATATTCAACACCATTAGGTTTGGCATGTCTCCAATACATTCGGGTAATCTTTGAAGGTTTTTATTATCAACCAAAGATAGGTATTGTAAGTTAGGTAAGTCACAAACAGATTCAGGTATTGACACAACACAATTAACAAAGTTAAGTGCTTGTAGTTGTTTAAATCTACTAATGTCATTAGGTATATTCAATGAGATATTGTCCCCACCTCTTGATGTGTTTTTGAATGTGAATCTTTTAAGGTTTTCAGGTAATGTTGCAAATAACTCATCAAACCCGTAAAGAGCAACAAACTTGGATGCCGAATCACCAGGGTAATCAATAACAACTTTATCCCCTTTTTCACCGGCCAACGACTTCATAAACTCAGGTTTAAAGAATGTTTTAAGACCTTCCTCATTTGTGTTCAAGAAATCAACCAAGTTGATTTGTCTATCAGATGGATCCATGTATTGGTTAGAAGGGAAATGGAACTGATAACGAAGTGCTGGAAGACCAGATACATCACCATATTCTTTGTCACCTCTATGTTTCTGACCTTTATTTGGAATAACAACATATAAAGGTCCATCTTTGATATAACGATCAAACCAAGATAATCCTGGTGAAGATGTACACCATCTTGTTTCACCTTTACCTTCTTCTTGATATGATCCTCCGTAGAAACAAGCGGCGTCCTTACCAAGTTGTCCTTTATCTTCAATTTTAGCAACCGTCCAATCTGAACCACGATAAACTATTTCAGCTCCAGGGTGTTGGTATGTTTTTGACGCTTCTTTCTTTTCGTCTTTAGTTGCTTTAGTTTTTTCCAAACTAAAATCCTTAACATTATCATATAATGTTTCAGGAGTTAATTTATTAATATCACGTAACTCTTGAGGTAATCTATTTTTAAATCTTTCAAACTTTTTAAGGTCACCAGTTATTTTATACAAGTTTTCGAAGAAATTATTTTGATATGTTTTCATCGCTGATTTATGTTGTCCTGATTGTGGGTCTACAATATTTAATGGGTGATCTTCGGGTAACTTTGGAGTTACAAAATTTTGTAATATCCAATTAGTCCATTTTCCTATTTTTACTCGGTCCATGTCTTGAGTAGATATATTAGTGTCAATTTTGATATCTCCTCGGTCATCTACATCTATATTTACAAACTTACCTTCAGGTAACCTTGTGGTTGGGTCTGAGGCAATAATGGCAATCAAATTCTCGAAAGGCATAATACCCTTTTGACCTTTATTTTTTGGTTTTAAGTATTTATCAGAAAGTGCTTGAAATCTTGCGTTTTCAAGTATAAGATCTCTAAGAAGATTGGTGAATCTAAGTGACATATTAATTTTATTTTTAAATAAATATTTGTAATTATAAAAAAGTTAGTAATTCATGATTAGTAATTCTTCTCCCATGTTTTGTTTTTCTCCTTTCTTGGCAGAAGCGGCCTTTGCAAACTCCTTTCTAACCCAAGTATATTGATCTTCAGGGAACCATTCGTGAAGTAATTCAAAGTCGTAATAAGACAATGAAAACTTACCCTGAACTCCATGTAAAACGTTTGCCAATCTTTCGTGATCTTGTCTATCAAAATCATGGTTTGAGTAATAGTTTTCGGTTTTCCAATATGGAGGATCCAAATAAATATATGTGGATGGTGAGTCATACTTTTGAATTACGTCGGCAAAATCCATGTTCTCAACATCGGTAATTTTTAAAAAGTGATCCACCCAATCAGGTTTAGATAACTTATCTCTGAAGGTAAGATACTTTGATTTGTATTTTCCTTTAAGATCAATAAAATTTGATGTTTCAGGTTTCGACCCACTAAAAACTTGTGTTAAAATATAAACGTATTTAGCCGCCACTTCATAATCGCCAGGTTCTACGCTAAAACCTTGATTGAAGATTTCAGCCTGAAAGCTAACAAATTGTTCACGATATATTTCAGGTGTAACATCTACCCCTTGTTTTTGACAATCAATAGAGTTGATTGCTCGAAGTAGTTCTGTTGGATTTTGAACACACTTGAATAAGTTGTAATTGAGTGGGTTAAAGTCGTTATAAACGACTTGTTTTAGATTTGGGAATTGTTTAAGATCCATGTTATAGAAACACCAAAACATTCCACCAAAAGTTTCTAAATAAACTTCCATATTTTTATCGTAGAAAGGGACTATCCACTTTCCAATTTTACTCTTACCACCAATGTATGAAACCAAAATATTTATTTTTTTCTGTATTTATATTTTTCTCTGATTATATCAATAACCTCATCAAAAATAATTTTTTTTCTAATTAAAAACAAGTCTGTATCAGAATAAAATCCATTGTAGATTTGTTCAATATCCGACATACCTGCCCAACCAACAAATTTATATTGTTTATTTTTTGGTCCATAAAGTTTATTAACATTAACCCCAAATAGTTTACCCATTCTTTCATTTAAAGTTTGTATGAACTTAACTGAACCTCCAACAATTCTTAAATCTCCTCGTTTAGATTGATCCCGTTTATCTTTATTAATTCTAATACATCCATCACCATCAAAATATCCTCGTAAAAAATGTTTTTCAAGTTTTTCATCAATTTTGGGATATTCTATTGTGTATGTTTTATTTTGATGTATTCCAAGATTCTTTAAATCATTTATCATTTTTTTACTGGAAAATCCAACTTCAGAAATATCTCTATTTTTACTTCTCCATATTTCAACCTCACTATCTAATAGAGATATAAATCTTTTGAGCATATCTTCATCTTTATTATGAATCTTAATAACTAATTTATACCTATATTCTTTTGGGTTATTAATTAAACACCCGTCCGCAAAAATAAAACCAAGAAAATATGCCTTTTCAGGTGTATCTATCACTTCAAAGTAATCTTCATTAAATTTCTTTCTTTTCATAATACTCCTTAATTAGATTCTGAATAAACTTAGAAACGCTCACTTCCTCATTCTTCATTTTATTGAAAAGATATCGATCAATACTAATTCCGTATTTTACTTTTTTATCTTTCTCTTCTTTTTTTGGTCTACCTGTTTTTCCCATCTATCATATAAATATACTGAATATTAAAAAAGTGCGTTAAAAAGTAAAATATTTTTTTGATATTTATTTTCAACTGACTAATAATTAAATTATAGGTATGGAAAAAGAAAAAGCAACAGAAGTAAAATGTCACACCTGTGATGAAAGTAAACAAGTCAAAAATACACAAATCTTGGTTTTAGTTTTTGGTGGTATTTTCTTTTTTTTCGGTGTATACGGAATTGTGTCTTTTGTTCAAGATATTATTTCACTTTTTTAATCTCTTTGATACTTTACGTATTGATTTACGATCAAATCACCAACAGTTTCTAATCTAAATCCTTTTGATTTAACTCTCAAAGGTTTCGAAGTATCTATATTTTTAGGTAATTTTATATTCAACTCACCATCAGGATGAGGAACAGAAATATTACCACTTTGTAAGTCGTGTAAATTAAAGTAAACATTATAAACCAAATGGTTACCTAATTTATCAAAATTATTCTGTGGTTTAAGTTCAATTCTTATGACTAAATCACCGTAAGACCCATTTTTAAAATCCCCCATGTTCTTAAGCCTGAGGAACTGACCATTATCCACTCCATGAGGTAATGATACGTCTAAATTTTTTATTTCAGGTTTTGAACCAATACCATTACAGAGAAAACAAGGCGTTATGAGTTTATTACCATGACCACCACAATTTTCACACATTGTCTGTATTACCTGTATAAAAAATCCTGAACCTACTTGTCTAATTACAACACCCGACCCATTACAAACATTACAAAGTTTTCTTTCCCCTCCTGTTCCGTTACAAGGTTCACACATAATTGATCTTCTGTAAGAAAGAGTGTGTCTGTTACCCATGTAGGAATCTAAAACCCCAACATTCACAGTGATGTTAGTTGTATGAACAGACTGATTTGGTTTTCTTCTATTGAACAAGTCAGAAAAAAGGTCCTCAGAATTATCAAAATTTTGAAAAGGATTTTTTCTTTTCAAGTCGTAATCTTTTCTTTTATTTTCATCACTCAAAATATCATATGCGGCCGATATTTTTTTAAACTTATCTTCATTTCCTCCTTTATCAGGATGATTTTTTTTTGCCAATTTTCTATAAGCAACTTTTATTTCATCTTGTGTTGCATTTTCCTGTACTTCAAGTACTTCGTAATAGTTTTCAATATTCATTTATTTTTTTAAAATATTATTATTTGTTTTATGAATTACTTAGTTGTTCTATTCAAAAATAAAGAAAGAAAAAAAATAATCAACAAGTTTGTAACCGAAGAAAAGGCGAAAAAATTTTTTGATAGTCTTATTGAAAAAAACTCAACTGTTCAATTTGAAGTCCAAGTTGAAAATGCCAATGTGATAAACTATGAATTATGTTTACTTCAAAAAAAAAATGAAAACTTCGATAAACTTTTTATTAAGGATAGTTTAGGAAGACAAATACTTGTTGAAACTGATGATCCAAACTACAAAATAATCAGAGTTGAAAAGTACAAAATTTCCGAAAAAATATTTGATATTGAAAATAAAACAAAAATAACTTTAGAGGAATTTATCAAAAAATATCTTTCAAATTTTGATTTGAAACTTTTATCAAAACTTAACAACAAAGTTGTGTTGCAAAATAATGATATTGTAAAATTATTTTCTTTAAAGAATGAAAACGAGTCCAAAAGATTTTTGGAAACCCTAAATCATTTAATGATGAAAAGTCAAAGAACGGATTGTATAATAGTTTCTGATTCCTCAAAAAGTCAAAAAAAATACTTGTATAATATTTTAGATAATCAGGGGTTTCATAAGCAGTCTTTATATAGAAAATCAACTACTTTTAAACATAGATAATAGTTTTTTTAAAAAACTTTTTTTGGATGGTATTTCAATTGGTTTCTGTTCTGTTTCTTCAAAAACGTCTTCTATAAAAACATGTTCTATTCCTGATATATCTATTGAAAATCTTTTGTGTACGTGATCTATTTTTCTAAAGTTTTCTTGAACACTTTTAAAATCAGTTTCATTTAATTGATACACACATATAACTTTACCTTCGGGAAAGGTATTTTGTATTGCATCTGTAACAAGAGCTAACTTTTCTATGATCCCAAGATCACTTTTTTGATTTTCTTCCATAAAGTCAATTTTTTGGTTTTTGGTAAAAGATCTTGTTTTTCAAATGTTTTTATTTCATTGATTAACTTTAATTTTTTACTATCTAACTCTTTTTGATCCTTTTCAAGTTCACTTTTCAACCAATTTAGAGATTGTTCCTCTCGTGTCAATAATTTCTTCTCCATCATCTAATTTTTCTTCTGTTATATCAAATTTTAATGATTGTAAATTATCAAAATTTTGTTTTTCAAAAATTTTCTTTAACTCATCAATTTTTTGTTTCAACAACTTTTCTTTCATTTCTATTTCACGATTATAAGAAATAATATTTTTAATATTATTAATAGTTTCATTCATTAACTTATCGTCAAACTCACAAACAAAAGAAAAAAATCTGTATCCGTCTTTTAACTTTTCATTTTCAATTATTTTATCTTCAATGACGTATTTTTTTGGTATTTTCCAAGTATCGGGAAATTCAATATCAATTGCTAAGTATGTTCTCAATTTTCTGACCGATACCAAAAAAGTAAAAATTTCTTTTAATTCGTTGTACATGTTGTTTTATAAAAATTTTGTTAAAATATAGGTTATCAAATAAGAAATGAAAAAGTAATTAGATATTTTGTCAAATTGACCATAAATTATTTTATTAGGATTTTCATTCGATATTTCTCTTATTATTATCATTAATCTATTCAAAATAAAGACAATAGACAAAACGAAAATAAATAAAGTCAAAATATCAAATACTTCCATATTACTTTTTCTTTTCTTCTAAAATTTCACCTCTTAATTGTTGTAAAAGTGATTTTAAATCCTGTGAGGTTTTTCTTGCTCTTGTTCCAGCACTTTTGTTTCCGCTGAAAAATTTGTTAACATCAACACTTAGTTGTTCAGTTAGTTCTTTAATTTTTTCTATAGTTTCCATTTTAAAAATAAAAAATTGTTGTTTATTAAAATAAATAATAAAAATGATGGGGGTTAATGTAAAGATTAGTTTTTGAGATTTTTATCGAGAGATTTGTAAATGTTTAATATTAAATCTAAATCTACTTGTGTGAAAGGTTTTTCACGGTTAAACAGATCATTAAAAAAAATATCAATAGAATTTCTCAACTCATCTTTATTCTGTTTGTAGTATATTTCATTGAAGAGTGAGTAAAAATATTCGTAATGATCACCTTTTATTTCAAAGGAAATGTTTTCTCTTTCGAAGTTATCAATAACTTGTTTCCAACACCAATCAAAATGTTTTTTATTATCTTCTTCATTCATTTTGACGGTAGTTTCATTCGATTCATAATCTTCACCTAAATATGTTGATTTGATGATAACAAACAAACTGTAAGATAGATCATAATAAAGATCCATCTTTTCCGGTATAATGTTATTAACTCTGAACCAAACATCTACTTGTTCAGGATCAACATTTTTAGTAATATAATTGTAAAAATTATCCATAGTTTAAAACTATGAAAATATTATAATTGAAAATTTTTTAATGTAAATTATTGAGTTTTCCCATCATAAGTCATTAGCTTATGTATTTTTAAAAATTCTTCTGTTAGTTTTTCAACTTGTTTTTCGCTGACCGATTCTTCGATCTTATTCAAAACAGATTGTGAGGTTTTTTTACCTCTTTTGGTTTTCAAAGATCCTCTTTCAGTTTCTTCACCCGCTTGATCAACGGGCTGTGGTTGTCTTTTATATGAGGCGTTCATTTGCTCTTGACCATACAAATTATCTTTGAAATTTTGAAAGAATTTATCTCCTACGTTGCTAGGAACGACGTTGCCTAAAGCATTCCCATCATCATCAACTTGAGCATTTCCTGTTGTTCTATGACCTTTCAAATATTTTTCAATATTTTTTTCAGTAGGTTTTATTTCATCAAAAACTAAATTTGTTTGACCAGGATATGAAAATGCATCAATATAATCATTAACCGCATCGGAAGGTGTATATTTTTTTCTAATATTTTTTTTCAGACCTCCGTTTTCAGTTGGGAATTTTTGAGTTTGTTTCATTTCCCATTTTGAGCCTTTGTCCGAAACTCCTTTCAAATAGTTAGTTATTTTTTTTGCAACACTATTTAAATAGTTATCATTTTCTTTTTTATCCGCTTTATGAGCTCTTTCATATTCTTTATATCCTTTAGGTTCTTTGAATGAAAACTTTTTTTCTTCGTTAACTAAATTTTCAATAAAACTTATTAATTCATTTTCGGAAAAAATTAAACTTTCGAAACTCTTACTATTTGCGATTTCTTTTCTTTTTTCAGTGATATAGGATTCTTTCACAGGAAATGTTTTTCCGTCGAATTTAAATGTTTTTTTACCTGCTAATTTGGCTTTATTTACTTCATTTGCAAACTTATTCCCTTCTTCAACTTCTTTTTCGAACTTAACTTCATAAAGTTGTTCTTCATCTTGTTGTCTTCTTAACATTCTGAAATCTTCTGAATCGAGTCTACCATTTTTATTTTTGTCTAATCTATGTTGTTTACCATGAAGTTTTTCTGTTATTTCTTCATCATCACTATATCTATATTTTGTTTTATGTAATGGCATGTCATCAGGTAATGGTGCATTAAACCTAAAATCATCTTCATCTTCCTCGAAATCGTAATCCGATGATGGCGCATTAAACCTAAAATCATCTTCATCATCAAAATCATCAATGAAATCTTCTTTATCATCACTATATTCATAACTCCTGTCTGACATAAGATCTTCTTTTTCTCTTCTTGACATTTTAGCAAAGTTTTTATTACCAAATCTTGGGTGTCCATCATCCATACCTCCAAGTTCCATAATTTCAACTCCTTCGTTGTTATATCCACACTCAGAACATTCACCTTCTTTCATTACACCACCACATTGCTCACACATCGATTTTCCCTCTTGTACATAATCAAAAGAACCGCCCGCAGGATGAAAAGGGGTTTCATCGTCATAATTTAATTTATTTAAAATTGAGTTTGCTTTTTCATTTAAACTTTCATTTAAAACTTTTTGAAATCTTGATTTAATATATTGGTATGTATTCATTTTTTATTTTTCTTTATAAATATCTTTATTTTTATCTTTTTCTGATTTGTTCAAAAACAATTTTTGAAATAAAGTTTTTATCAATCCCATAATTACTCGAGACACTGTCAATTGCGTTTTGGACAGACTCGTTTTCGAATATGTTAAGGGCTTTTATATCTCCTTGATTGCAGTATGGGAATTTTTTACACTGTTTTTTAACTTGGACTCTTTTTGCCCCCGGCATATATTTTGTTGAGGCACCTTTCCAATGTTTTTTACTCATAGATTTTGCCCAAATAGCCGGTTGATTATATTGACCCGATGAAGATGAGGTTGTGGCCTCTTTAGTTTCTATTTTCTGCTCTGTTTGTTCTCTAACTGTTTTAACTAAATCTCCTTTGGTAATTGTTTTTTCTGATTCCGATGAAAGAAATGGCATTGTATAACCACCTGCTGAAGCCGCCCCAGTGGCTTCTTTGTTTTCTTCTTTTTTCTTAGCTTTATTTAAATTCAGAATCGATTCTAAAAATTGTTTTAAGTCCTCAGGATCTTTTAAATATTCTTTTATTTTTTTTCTTATTTCGTTATTTGACATTTTTTTGTTCCTTACTAAACTATAGATTGTTTTCAAATCTTCTTTGTTTTTCAGATAATTTAAAAAATGATTTTCTTCTTTCAACTCAGATGAGGTTTTATTTATTAATTTAATGGCGTCAAGTTTTGCATCTGTATTACTAGTCAATCCTTCACCTACTTTTTTTTTAAGTTTACTTAAATAATCTTCCACTATGCATTTCTAAATTTAGACTCCCAAAAATATCTTTGTTGATACATTGTTGCGAAATATTCTTGAAAAGATTTTATTACTATTTCTTTAACATTTTTTTTTAATTCTCCTTTTTCAATTTCTTTCGAAATTTTATTGATAAGTTTTTCCTCAAATTGTTTAGCAGTGTTAGAATCAAAAAAGTCTTTGATTTCTTTTCTCATCATAATTTCCAATTCTTTTTTTTCTGAGGAAGTAAGTGCCATTATTTTAAAATCAAAGCATACGTTAATGGTGTTATTATAATACCTGCTATAATATTAAATACTGTATTTTTAGTTTTAAGTCTTTTGTTTTCTTTTTTTAAATCTTCATTTTCTGACTTGTATATTTTTATTGACTCGTTTTTTTCTGAAATAATTTGTCTGTTCAGATCATCTTCTTTTTTCCAAGCCTCATTTTCTTTAACAAGCAATTCTGTTTTTTTATTTAATTGGTAAATTTCATTTTGATAAGTAGGTATTGTTTCTTTTAACTTATCATAGTTGTTTAAATCCAACAAGATTTTTTGTGCCACAGAATATGGCATACAAATTTGATTAGTATCTATGGTTTTGTTTTTACTTGTCTGTCCTAAAGTAAAAAATACCACAAAAAAAATAATAAATGTTATTTTTTGTTTCATATTAAAAATTATATCTTTTTCTTAATAAACTATCGATTTTTTTTATATCAGCATTTTTAATCTCTTCCTCTTTAATCGTGTAGTAATTGTTTATTTGACTTCTTTCAATTTTAATGTTAGAAATTTTTGTATCAATACCTTTGATTTGTTTTTGGTATGATATAATTGAGTCGTTTATTTCTTTTTGTAATTTTTCGATGTCTTTGATTTTTTTATCAATCTGTTCTAATTTATATTTATTGAGTTCAGATGGAACTGGAACTGGAGTCAAAGTTCTAACTAATAGATAAACGAATATCACTCCTAGTATTGTAAGAGTGATCGTTTTCCAATTATATGTAAAAAATTTTTTCATTTTTCGGTATCTTCTTGTCTTGAAGCAACAATTTTACTCCATTTATTTTTGAATTTTTGGTAATAAGATTGTAACTTCGATATAGTTAATAAATAATTTTGATCGATTTTAATCATTTGGCCATTTATATAAATTCCGTCGGATTCATTTACTGTATAAAAAAACTCCAAATTACTTTCTAATAATTTTCCCGTCCATTCGACATTTTCACTGAAAACATTCAATTTACCAAATTCAACAAGTTCTGCAACATCCGTTCTAAACTCATCCACGCTTGAAGTAAAAGCATTTTTTTCGTCTGTTGTAATTTGTAAGTCGGATTCTTTTTTACCGTGTAAAACTATCAGATTACCCAAAATTCTGTATGTTTTTTGTTTATCTTTTTGAACCCCAATTTCGTCAGAATCTTTTTTTTCTTTATCTAATAAAGGCCCATCTGAATCATCGATTTTATTTTTTTCTGAAATTGCCTCACTTAAAATACCATATTGTTTTTTGATATTACTCACATCTTCGTTGAGTTCTTTATTGAGAATTACTTTAGATCTCTTGATTAAACTCTTTATTTCTTCAAAATTATTCATTTTCTAATAGTTTTTTAAATTTTTCACAATTAAATGCCGGACTTAAATCCGTTGCAAATTCATCGAAGTTTGATCTACTAAATATACCATCATAAGACTCAATACCTTTAACTTTTGTATTATGTCCTATGAAGTTTTTCGAAAAATTATATTTTTTTGTTAAATTAATACACAATTCAGCGGTTTTATTTACTTGAATTTCAGTGTACGGATGCCAAAAAAAATAATCTCTCCATTTACGATCATAAACTTTCTCTTTATAAATATTACCAATCCAGTTAATGTGATAATGTTTTAATGGTTCTTTTTCTAACCAACCTAAATTTTCTAAACAAACAAATATTGATTTCGAATTAATTTTATTATTATTAGAAAAATTTCCGTTCAAATAATCATCAATTAACTTAATAATTTTACCTTCTCTCGAAATAATATAATGTGGTAATTTTATTGGTCTGCCACCAAATCTAAATTTTATAGAAATCATATAATCAAAAAGAGTTCTAGAGGTGTGACATAAAACTATCTGATTTTTTTTGTCTTCTTTTTTAAAATTTGTTTGGATTAAATTTTCAATTATTTTCATACATTATTTATGATATTTTAAAACTCTCTTTTCAATCTCCTCCAACTTTTTATTGAATAATCTTTCTTCCAATTCGTTTCCTTGGTCATCAAATATTTGACCGTTCTCATTTACATAGTATTTGAAAGGAACCTCAACTTCTTTTATTACTTCTACAGGAACCTCTCTGACTATTTCAACCAATTTATCAACAGGAACTTCAACAATCTTTTCAACTTCCCTAATCACCTCCACAGGAACTTCAACAATCTTTTCAACTTCCCTAATCACCTCCACAGGAACTTCAACAATCTTTTCATTTATTTGTGTTTCTTGTTGTTTTTGCGTTTCAGAACTTGATTTTGATAAATCGTCTATTGGAAAAAAATAATTTTCAGGTACTTCAATATTTTCATATTCTTCTTCTTTATCTTTTTTTCTTCTTCTATAATTTTTGAATGATTGGTTTGTTGCAATAACCAAAGCAATTGCTAAAGGATCGAAAACAAAAATTAAAGTTAAAATAAAAAAGTTTGCGGTTTTTTTAATATCCCATCCAGTTATTTCACTTAAATATTTTATTGCTCCCAACTCACCTGTTTCAATTTCCTTTGATGTTATATCTAAAATAAGAATGTCTAAATTTGTAATACTATCATTTATTGCATCAATTTTAGATGAAAGTGCGTCTCTACTTTGTTGCGCGATTTTTAATTGTTTTTCGAACGCATTTCTGTTTCCAGTATTTGCTCTTGTAATTACTTGTCCTGATTTTCTATCAATGGTTTGTGTTGTTGTGTTTGTTGAAAGGGCGTTTCTTAAATTGGTAATATCTGAATCCAAAACTTTTTTTTCTTTTTGGTGTTCTTCTTTTATTTTTTCGAATCTTTCTTTTTTTACCTCAATATTATTGATTTTTTTGTTGTTGATTTCGAGTCCTGCAATACTTTTTTGAAACCCTGTTGCTAACAAACCATATATACCAATTGAGGTCAAAATTGATAATACCAAAATGGCGGTTGTTAAATAAATCTTTAAAATACCGTATGTTTTTTTCCAACTATCGTGAAGATAAGTTGCGATTGCAATTTTAGAAACTTCCAAAAAAGAACCCATAATAATAACAGGAATTGCAACATCAGAGAAAATAATCGAGAGTCCGTAAACACTATAGTATGCCGCTGTAGATGAAAGTCCAAGAGCACAAAATAGTAATAACCATGATAATAATTTATTGTTCATTCAGTTTGTTTTTATATATAAATATTAAAATAACAAAATCATATAAAAATATAAACCCCCAATCATTATAAATGGGGGTTTACTATTAATGAAAAAAATTATTTTATAAATAGTCAAATAATTCAGAAGAATCATTTCGTAGTCGACGAAGAGCCTTTTCTTTGATCTGACGAACTCGTTCTTTTGTTAAACCAAAATCACTTCCAATATCTTCTAAAGTTCGTGGTGTTCCCGTTAAACCAAAATAATCACCAACAATAACTTTTTCGCGAGTGTCTAACACATCTAAAAGAGTCATCAACTTATCTTTAAGAATATCTTGGGTATTAAAAAATGCGTCAGGCAAAACGGCATTTTTATTTTCAATCATATCTAACAGGGTATCGCCTTCTTCATTGATATTCATGTCAAGATCGATTATTGAAGGTAATGTTGAGAACTTGTCGTCAAGTTTTTTTCCTGACTGTTCAACCTCTTTTTTTGCCCTTTGTAGGTCCTGCACCACATTTACTGGTAGACGAATTGTTCTTGCGTTATCATTTAAAGACTGAATAATCGATTGTTTAATCCACCAAACACCATAAGAAATAAATCGTAAGTCTTTTTCCCAATCAAAGTTTTTGATTGCCTTCATAAGTCCAAGATTTCCTTCAGCAATCAAATCAGACAAATCAAGTCCTTGATTTTGATATTGTTTTGCCACCGTGATTACAAAACGAAGATTTCCTTCGATGAGCTCTTGCTCAATTCGTCTTCGTTCAGAAGTGGGCGTTTCTTCTGACTTCATTTTTTTTGCCAATTCTTTTTCTCTTTCTACGGTCATTACCTTGATTTTTCGAATATCTTTCAGGTAATGTTGTATTTCCTCTTGATTTATGTGAGCTACCGTGTTTTTGTCTTTCATATATTATAATTAGATTGATTTTGAATACTCTTGTAACTTTTCTTTTTCGATCTCTGTAAGCGACTCCATTCCTTGAAAACTGATTTTATCAAGTAATTCGTCAAGCGTCATGTTGCAGACCTGTGGTTTTTTTAGTTTCATAATGAGATCTGATAAGTCCATAAAATTTTTACCATCTTTTGATTCTTTGAATTCATAATTGATTCTTGGTGGTGTTGGCTTGTTTTTTGGTTTGGTTTTCTTTAACGACAACAAGTGCTCAAGGTTGTCTTTTGGCATGTTGGATGCCGAACTTCTTGGCTTGGGGGTCAAGAAATATTCAAAACAATTAAGTTCGTCGTTGATAATATCAATCCATCCTGCCATTTCATCAATTGGCATGTCTGATGCGAAGTGAAATATTGCGTGTTTGTCTCCAAACATAAACTTCGCTTCTTTGGATGTCATTTGTTCTGCAATTCGACTTGCAATTTCATTTGTTGATGTTTCTGAGTTTTCAACCGTGTCGGCGTAATAAACGAAAAGTAAGTAATTCATGTGTGTGTTTTTAATTGTTCTACAAATATAAGAATAAAATTCAATTTTGATTCAAATTATTTTGATTTTTTTTCAAGATTATCTAATCTTGTTTTAGTCATATCTACATATTCTTCATGTATTTCAAAACCAATACCATTTCTACCGTATTTTTTACATGAAATAAGTGTTGTACCTGACCCTAAAAACGGATCTAAAATTAAATCACCATAAAATGAATAATATTTAATTATATTATCCGAAAGTTTTTCAGGGTAAGGTGCTAAGTGTTTAGATTTAGTTTCAGGATTTATTAACCATACATTACTTCTTTCATATTCTTCAAGTACTAACGATTTTTCAAGTGCTTCATCTTTATAGGACCTAACAATTTTATCTATTAAAAATTTAGCCGGTTTTTGAAAAACTAATATCGTTTCTGAGACTAAATTAGGTTTATAGGCAACGGGTTTTCTGTGTTGAAAAAATCCTCCGTTTCTATTTATTGCTGCGCCTTCAGGTTTTACCCATACTATATCATCAATATATTTCCAACCCATTTTTTCCATTATACTAAAAAAATGAAAAGGAATTGCTAATCTTTTACTTTCGTGTGCCCTCGACTCTCTTTGTACTATAACAGGGGATAAATTAACAACACACATCCTACCCTCTTTAGTTATTCTATAAATCTCAGAAAAAACATTTTCCAAGAAATCAAGATAGTCTTGATATGTGTTCCATTCACTATATGATTTAGCGTTGTAATATGGTGGTGAAGTCCATGTCAAATCAACACAGACTTCATTTATTTTTTTTAAACCAATAAGGCAATCTTCATTTATAATTTCAATACTCATCAATTATTAAAGTTTCTTGCGGATTTTTTTTTATTAGAGCAATCACCACTTTCAATACTCTTTTTATTATGACATAACTTACAATAAGTTTTTACATTGTCAGGTGTGTTATTATCATGATTTCCGTCAACATGGTCTAAATCTAAACACCCAATTTCAAAACCAACCCAAGATTCTTTAGTTGGTACTGGACAATTGAAACCTAAGTGTCCATCTATATTTTCACAATATTTTTTTTTATGGATTTCAACACCCTCTGTTATATATCCTTTTTTTCGGTCAGTTTGACATCTACTACATTCTGTTTTAAATGACCAATTTGACCAATTACGTACTGCAACATCATTATTGCAACCGGGATTAACACATTTTGGTAATGTATGTCCTCTATCAAAAAATTTTTGTTTTTGTAAACTTGATATGCTTTTCATATAATTATATTTTATAATGTATAACTTACTAATAATATTTCAATTTACAAAACTTTTGACACATTGTTTTCTTTTTTTATTTTCACTACGTTGTCACTCATGTTTTGTAATAACGGATTATGGGATATAACAAATATTTTTGCAAAGTATTCTTTAATTTTTAAAAAAAACTCGGTCACCATTTCGAGATTATCGTTGGAAACTTTACCAAAGACCTCATCAAAAACAATTAAGTCGGGTGCGGGGAGCGTACAGATCTTAGTCATTACCGATCTCAAGGCTAACGACGATATTGTTTTTTCAAATCCTGACCCACTAATCATTAACTTCTCAATTCCCGTGCCATTGTCAATTTGAACAAATTCAACTTCATTTTTGTCAGATATTCTAACTTCAAGTTTGAAATAACAAGAGTCTTCCATTAGTCTTTGAAGTTCTGAGTTGATTAAAGGCATCATGGTTTTCATTATAATTTTTGTGACACCATTCTTACCATAAGCCTCCAAGTAGATTTTATAAATCTTTTCTTTTTCTTCTTCCTCTTTGATTTTAACAATCATCTTTTTATTGTTTTCAATCTTCTCTTCTAACGAAGAAATGGAAACTTTGTTACCAGAAATTAAAGAATTTATTTTTGTTTTTTCTCTTTCAAGTTCTTCGAGTCTTAAATCAGCTTTGATTAATTGACCTTCAATCTTTTGATTTTCAGAGATCTTGTCCTGTATTTCCTCCCACCTTTTAAGTTTGTCTTTTAACGCGCTTATTTTCAAATCACAACTCTCAACTGAGATCTCATATTTTTCTTTAACAAGTTTGTTTTTTTCATATTCATCAAACTCCTTTTTTAACTGAACAAAACTCTGTTCTTTGACGGATAATTCCGTCATAAGTGTCGTTTTTGTGGTTTTTTGCACGATTAACCCATCTAACTCTGCAATTTTAGAATTTGTGATCGCCGCATTCATTAACTCAATACCACAGTGTTCACACTTGATCCCACCTTCTACTTCAGACTTCAATTTGTTGATTGATGTAATCTCAGTATCAATCTGAACGATCTCTTTGTAGACCTCATTATATTGTTCTTTAACCTCATCGTGTTTATCCTCATGGTAAAACTCACTTGGTTCAACAACTTTAAGTTCATTGATTTTAGAAATGTAACCTTTCTTTTCAAAATCAATCGTGTTGATTTCTTCTTGAGTGTTGGTCGGATTTAATCTACTAATTTCTTGATCAATGTTTGTGTGTTTCTTTTTCAACATATCATCACGATAGTTTTTACCTTTCGTAATTGCATCCTCAACATTTGTTAATTCTTTTTGACTTTCCTCAATTTGAGTTGTAAGTGTTTGAATCGATGTTTGGTGAGTCGTAATATCGTCTTTTAATTGTTCAGATGAATATACATTTGACAATTTTTGTTTTGAGAACTCTCCGTAGATTTCTTTTGCAACCTCCTCTTTCTTTTTCAAAAACTCAAGACCCATAAATCTTGATAGAACCTGACCTCTTGCCGTTGGTTTTGACTCCAATAACTCTTCAAGGTTTGATCCTGTTGTAAGAATTGTCATTAAAAAGTCTTCTTTGGTCCCAATTGAAGTTTTAATAAACGCTTCAGTTTCCCTTCTTTGTTCTCCTGTAAAGTTCAATAAAGTTCCGTCAGATAGTTTTTTAAAGAAGTCTAATTCGGTTTTAACATTCCATTCACCTTTTTTGGACATTTTTCTTTCAATGTTTCTAAAAATAACATAATCTTCACCATCAATTGTGATTTCACCTTTAACATAAACTTTGTCTTTGTTTGAAAATCTGTTGAATATTTCTTCAGCCTTTGTTGTCTTTGTTGTTTCGTTAAAAAATAGAAACATTAAAAGATCCACCGTTAATACGGTTTTACCTCCGAAGTTTGGTGGATCTGACTCTACCACTACAATACCATTTAATTTATCAAAATCTAATCTTTGATTTTCACCATATGATAAAAAATTTGAGAACTCAACGTTTCTAATATACCACTTTTTAAACTGAGACTGGTTATCCTCATCACCATTCATTTTGTTTTCAACCATTTTGTTGATCCCCAAAATATCATCAGTCTTATCTTTATGTCCTTTTGATTCAATGAAGTTCTTTAATAGATCCAATTGGTAATTTGCATCGCTAATGTTCACTGAAACATCAATTGATTGCATTTCTTCAGTTTGTATTGTTTTAGCTTTGGTTAAAACATTTACATTAGTTGTGTTGTACTTTTTTGAAAAGTAATGTTTTACACTTTTGATTTTATCTTGTGTAAAGTTTTCGGGCAAATCTTCCCAAACAACTTGTATAATTGGGTTTTCATATAAAGAAAAGTCCAAATCTTTTATCATGATTTTGTAATTGAATATTTTTGGTGGATTGAATAAATCCATTTTATTTTTCTAACTCAGAAATTTGGTCTTCAACAGGTGATTCTTCTTCAACCATTTCTTCAAACTCGTTTACTGATATTTGATTTACAGAAAGAAATTCAGGATTTTCTTCTTTAAACGACACATTACCTTGAAATTCTTTGTTGATCTTTGCCGACTCCTCTTCATTTGGTGTAAATTTGAATGCGTGGTCGATTGTTTTGTGTTCAACGACTTCATAATTTATGTCGTTTCCTTGAACTTCGATCTTCATTTCGTCATCTTTTAATTTCTTCAATTGTTCTTGTAATAAAAGATCAAATGCTTTTTGCATTCCTGATTTTTTTTGTTTAATTTTTGCATTTCTTTTTGCAACTTTTGCTCTGTGTTCTTTTGCCTTTTTACCCATTTTATTTATTTTATAATTTTTACAAGTTTTATTGAGGTATAACCAGTAATACCATTTTCAAAAATTTGCACAACTTTTTTTCCACCTAAGAATAAATCATCATAAAAAATAATTGATTCTTGGATTGTATCCGAATATACAAACTTTACTTTTTTCATTTTGGTCTATTTTCTTCGAACCACTCAACTACACTGTTAATGGCCCATACGGCACCTGCAGACAACATTCCATCAAAAAATACTGAAATAATTTTATGAAGTCCAACAAATTCGTGCCATGGTGCAAAAAGTGTTAATGATAGGAAAAATCCTACCCATGTTGATGTACATAAAACACAGGATATTAATCCCGATAAAAACTTTCCTAATCCATGGAATGCATACCATTCAGAGTTACCCCATTTATGAATCCAATTTCTCAATCCATTAAAGATTGATCCATAAACCAGGATGTTTGTCATTCCGTAAGCTGCGATAATCCACATTAATATAATCATATTCGTCTATTTAGATTTGATCCCCTCAGAAGGTAAGCCTGATTTGGTACATTCAGAAGTTCTCGGTTTATTTTTTCTAATTCTTTTATTTGTTCATTCTTTTGTTGTAACTCACTTCTCAGAGTTTGTAAAGTTTCTTGAAGTAACTTTACTTTTTCGTTAAGTTGTTTTTCTAAATTTTCGTCACGAACATACTCAATATTTGTGATCACTTTTTCAACAGGAACCTCAACAATTTTTTCAACTTCTTTGATGACTTCAACAGGAACTTCCACTCGTTTTTCAACTATTACTTCTTTTTCCACCCATTTTTCTTGTTCTCCACCTGTTTTTAAGTCTTTTTCACCATCATTAAGTGTTTTTCCCAAAAGTCCGTACTTCTTTATGTCATAACCTTGTTTGAAACAATCCTGTACAAACCTATTGATATCCGTAATGCCGTTATGCATACAGTAATCATAAATTTCCTTGTTATTTTTTATGTCGATTGAATACACAGGAATCTATAAATTCAAAAGTTTTTCACTCCCTTTGGTTATGTCGTCAAACGACTTGATTGAAAATTTCATAAATGGTTTTGGGTTCGGTAGATCAACATAAAAATATTCTTTTGTCTCAACATCATAAATTCCATAACCGTGTCGTCCGATACTTTCTCCAATGTTTTGTTGAATTGGTGAACCGATCATATAACCTTTTCCGGTTTTGAATTTGAACTCTTGTCGTTTATGAATATCACCACATAAAACAGCTTCAAGTCCATCGAACTTTTCAACATCATACGCCTCTTCACCAAAATTGAATCCAAGATCTGTTTTCATTCCTTGAATAGGTCCGTGAAATAAACCGATTCTTATTCCTTTTGAGTCTGTAATATCAGGTGGAATATTTCCTTGGTATTGTGAATAAACACACCAACTAATATTATCATCCTCATACACACCTCTGTCCTTATAATAAACAATATTTTTACTATTAAGTGAGTTGATTATTGGTGATAGTGCGTCCAATCTTTCAGTATTATTTACCAAGAAGTCGTGATTTCCAGGAATGATAATTGTTTTACAAATAAAGGAACATTCAGTTAAAATCCAACTAACCATTTCAATAAGTTCAGGCGTCATTTGATTTTTAGAATGAACAAGGTCACCAGTAAAAACAATCCTGTCAGGTTCCAATCCTCGCCATTGTTTAATTGCGGTTTCTAAGATTGATTTATAAAGATCATGATCTTTAAACAACCTAATATGTAGATCAGAAAAATGTATTAGTTTTTTAATCATTTAATTCTTGTCTATTTTCAAATGTAATGTCCCAATATGGAAAATCATGATCTTGGTTAGTTAATGGGTTCACAGGAACCGGTATTTGATCAAATCGATTAATTGATACTGATGGTTTTTCATCAACAACCAAATTCATTTTTTCCACAATAGGTGTGATATCTATGTGTTTGTTTTCAAGTTTACCGGTCAAATACCCTTCTAACCATATGTAAAATTCTTTGTGTGTCATACTGATTCTCTACAATATAGGTTTATCATTAAAAGTCTTATTAATTTAAACTCTTTTGCTCTGTTTAATCTCAAACCATAATTTGACGCAATACTATTCAAGTAAGGTAATGTTTGAGATATTGTCATTTTACCTATTTCCATTAGTCTATAAATAATTCAAAATCACCATTAACGTGTCCACATTCGTTACACATGTATGTTGGAAATGGAACGATCGTGTCTTCATGACTTCCTGTTAGTAATTTTGGGACTTTTTTTAACATCGTTATTTCTTTAAAAAACTTTGACTCACATTTTTCACATTTGATAGTTTGTTGTTGTCGTAAGTCAATTTTGGGTCTAATAATTTCGTCGCTCATAATTTTTTTTATTTAAAATATAGTTTATTTTTTAAGTTTAGTCAAATATTGTTTCATGTCCATTTCAAGAATTGTATTCATAGTTTTCTTAGAAACTCTGTGTTCATGGTATTCTTTTTTATCGGTTATTAATACAATAATACATCCCAATAATTGAATGTCCTCGTATTTAGTTCCTTCCAACATCTTCAACAATAATTTACCATAAAAAGGTAATTGAGTGTTGTAATGACCAAGAGCGTTATCAAATAGATCATGAAATGGTGATTTCATTTTTTTTGTGTATTGTGTGGTTTCAAAGTTTTTAGGTTTATTACTTTTCCAATCTGTTATTAAAATACCAACTTTGCCGTTTGTTCCAATAACTAACCAAACCTTATCGGGTTGACCTGTATATCCAAGTTCAGGATGACCTAGCACTATTTCCGTATCGATCAACACACATTTTCTTTCTTTCAAAAGATCAATATATTTTTTACCTGCAACAATCATAGAATCGCTTTTGATGATCTGTTCAGCGTCACATTCAAATATTGGTTGACGAACTTCCTTTTCAATACCAAACTCTTTAAGAGTATGTTTCTCTAAAAGAAAGTGACAACGAGAACCAAGGTTAGTTGATTTTCTACCGGCTTCAGCCCACTCTTCCATTAATCTTTTAGCTTCATCTATATCCCAACCAGCTTTGTTAAACGCCGCTTGTTCGGTTGGAAACTCATCATAAAATAATTTCATTACTTTTGAAACCGATGGAAAATCACTTCTCAACTCTCCATCTTGATCTAACATCGTATATGTATGAGTTTCTTCATCAAATGTAAGTTGGAATTCTTTTTGTTTTTGAGATATGATATGTCTGATTTCTTCTGCTATTTTTTTTAAATCCATTATCTTATTATATAATAATATTCATCTTTTATTTCACCCCTAAGATCTGCAATATCCTTTTCGTCGGGCAACTTTATTAATTTAATTCTACCCCATAATTCACCCCCATTTAATTCGTGATATAATTTTACACCATCTTTAAACGCATCCCCATCCAAACAAATAATAACATCTTTTTTACAATTTTTGTATATTGTTTCAAATAACAGTTCTGACATGTGTTTTCCAAGCATCGGTATTGCATTATCTAAAAACAATCCGTCAAAAGCCCCCTCCACCAAAAAAATATCTTTGTTCCAATCAATCATATTTTCCCAAAATATAATTTTTTCTTTTTCTGCTTCAGGATTTCTATATTTGGCCCGTGACATCGGATCCCAACTTCTTGCAATATAATAGTTCAATTCACCATCAATATTATATGATGGAATAACAATTCGACCTGCGTGGTCTCCTTTATCACAAAAACCAATTTGATATTTTTCAATCATATAATCGGTTATTCCCCGATTATATAAGTAATTTATGGCTGCCTTTCTGACAGGATAAACAGGACTGGAGTCTTTGAATAGGGTGTATCTATCAGGTAGTCTTAGTTTTTTCTTGGATTTTTCTCTTTTAACTACCGTCTCAGGTTTTAATACTTGATATAGTTTTTTTTGTTTTTTATTTCCATATTTGTCAAATAACTTTCCGAGTGGTCCGTGAGTTCCTTCACTATCACCACACGACCAGCAGTGATAAACGTTGTCTATATAATTTACTTCTAAATTATGTTTATTTCTATCGTCATCACACACGGGACAATTAAAACTGATTTGACCACGATTGGGGTAGTGAAGTCCGTGGTCACCCAAAACATCTTCTAATAACTCAACTAATGCTTCATTTTCATCCATCAATTACAATATAGTCATAAACTTTTTATCAATCAACTACACAAAGTTTTATCATTTTTTATATTTATTAGTGATATGCCAACACAAATTACTGTTAATTTTTTGGGTGGTTTACCTCCATTCAATATTTATACTTGTGACACAGGTTACACGACTTGTATTTATGTAGACACAATTGGTTTTGGACAATTACCATATTCCTTTGACCTTCCATTTGTTTTAGAGGGTATGTCTTCTGTTGGAGTAAAGGTAGTTGACAGTAATGATTGTGTTGCATCAAATAATTTAATAATAGAATATGACTTGTAATAATTTAGGAGTATTTGCACTTGACACTTCAGCTAGTCTAAATCTTTGTCTTTCGGCCCAAACAAATGATGTTTATGGTGATAGTTTAGTATTTGGTCAGGTAGTTTATTTTGACTCCGGATGCACGATGGCTTTAACAACAATTTATTTAAGTAATGGTATTAACTTATATGAAACAAATTCTATAGGAGAAATTATTGGTATTACAGGATGTTCTTGTAATTATTTAGGAACTTTTTCATCTAGCTCAGATCCTGACGCAAGTTGTTTAGGTCCATTCACATTTGACGTATATGGTTCAGACCTGAATATCGGAACAACTCTATATTCGGACTCTGGATGTTCAATTAATTATATCACAACTTTTTTATCCGACGGTGTTACCGTGTATGGTGTTAATTTAGTCGGAGTTATCGAAACCATTGACGGTTGTTCGTGTGGAGCATTTGTTTGTGTTCATAACGACACCATTTATGACGACCAATATGAGTTTGCAGGGTTTTTCGCTGGTCAAAACTATTACACAGGACAAACAACCAATTTTAACATATTTTATTCGTTAAGTGAATCCCGTTGGTGTTTAGCACAAAACCTTGGTGATCCTTGCGATCAGTTTGGTCCTTATGGAAGTCTTTCGTCCTGTCCTGATTTCGATGACACGGTTGCGTATACCGGATTTTGTGTAACGACCACCACCACAACAAATCCTTGTGTTGATTTTAATTTTGATGCAGTTTTTGATTGTTATGTAGCACCAACTCCAACTTTAACCGCTACGAACACGCCAACTCCAACACCAACTCCAACCCCGTCAACATCTGCTATTTGTGGTGGAGTATTTATTGATGTGTCGGTAAGTGGTTACACACCAACTCCAACCCCGACATATACCCCCACTCCAACCCCAACAAGTCAAATTGAACGAAACTGTAATTTTAGTGGTGAAGTTGTATTCAATACATTTAATGAAATACTTCAATGTGCAAATAGTAAAAAATTCAAAGATTGTTTCACGGGTCAAGATTATTTTTCTTCGGATTTAATTTTAGTATCAGAAACAACTTCGAAACCTAAAGAAGGTTACGTATATAATGCAATAATAAACAATCAAGGACGTTGTGTTATTTATGAAGGGTTATTTGAAAACATAAGTGGTGTAGATAACGTAATTCTTACAAATGAAGTTGGTTCTAAAATTGATGGAGCCTGTTTGCAATGTATTCCAAACCTTTCTTCTACTCCAACTCCAACTCCAACACAGACTCCAACACCTACTCCTTCGGCAACACCATGTGTATTAGTTAGATGGTATGTTGAAAATAATAGTCCAAACTTTATTAAATATGGATATTCTAATTGTGGTGAAGAATTGACTGGCGGACTGAACGCCTTTTCTTCCTTCTATGTTTGTTCAAGTTCCACCCCAACATCAAATTCTCCCAATTTTACTGCAACATCATCTGGAACAATTTGTTAAAAAAAAAATATCGTCTTACAAGACGATATTTTATATTATTAATTTAAACGACAAATTTTATTTCCAAATTTCTTTTGACCTCATGAAACCTAAAACACAAGTGTAGGCATCTGTTTGATCAAAATTTTCTTTTTTTAGAGTGTTATTTTTTGTATAATGCCAAGTAATCTGAGGTTCTCTTTTAGCCACCTTTTCCCAAATAATTTGTTTTTTATCAACGTCTTTTGGAAAACCTCCAAATAAAACAAACTTTTTCTTATCATTTTCTTGAACCAATTCAGGAAAGGCAAATTTTCTTGAATTATAAGTTGAAATAAATTCAGGAACTATACCCAAAACATTATAAATTTCTTTAAAAATAAAGCTATTGAATCTAAGAAGAGTTTGTATTGTATAAACATTGTTGGAATTCAAAAGTGGTTCTTCTATTATCACCCTAACTATACCTAAATTTTTATACTGTTTTAGTTTTTCAGCAAATATTTCAGACTTAAGGATAAGTTCTTTTAATTTCTCATCTTCTTTTTCCATTTTGGGTCTTGGTGAAACATGTGTAAGTTCCAAAAGATCCTGACTTTGAATATCAAATAATGCCCAACCAATAGTACGGGTTGAAACGTCAAGTCCTAATATTTTAGGGGTGTTTTTTAGTTTTGTGTTATTCATTTATATTTTCTTCGAAAAAATTTTCTTATTTGAATGTAAGATTCAAAGTTTTAACTTATCAAAAGGTTCGGTAAAAAGTTTAAATTGTAAAGTTTCTGATTAAATATCTAATTTAACAACATATTGTTGAATTCCCTGTCTCAAAACTGGTGACTGCATTTTGGACATTATTAAAACGTCTTTGTTTTCATCCATGAGTGCAATTTCCGTAATGTAAGATGGTGTTCCAAAAGTCCAAGTCGGATTTTGCGAAACTATAAATTCATTCACGCTCAAATTAATTTTATATTTCATTTCGTAAATTGTTGCTTGAATGTCTGTTTCCAAATTTCCATAAAAATAATATTCATCACCAAAATTTAAATTTACTCCACTTGAACCGTTTGGTACTAAACTTACATAATCATTTAAGTTATAATAAGGTGCCGAGTAATAGTTTTCCGAAGTGATTACGAATGTGGTCGCTGTAAGAGATTCTTGGGTTACAAATCCATTTATAAAATCATTTTGTATTTGACTTGTAAAATCTATCATCCTCCATAAAGAAGGGTCAGGTCTTACACCTGTTGGTCTAATTTGTGCTAATATTTGAAATTCTTGAGCGTAAAATCCAGCAGGAACAACACATGTTGGACATTGAGTTGTGGTAGTTGTTGTGTAAGGATAAACTGTGGTGGTAGTTGTTGTAATATTTTGAGTTGTTGTTGTAGTTGTGGGTGAATATCCAGGTTGCACTAAACATGGAAATTCACCACCAAATCTTACTGCAACATTTTTTGGTGTGTCTGGTGTGCAAATATTTTCAGTTCCCACAACACTCGTGTAATAATTACTATGTAAAGAATTTGTGAATGTATTGGTATTTGATAGTCTATAAGTAACCCATAATGTTTCTGCCCCTCCCGTTAAAACACCTGTCGTATTCGAGGTTCCACAAGTATTTGGTGTAATCAACGAAACTTGTGGTGCTGGTAAGGTCCAATTTCTGTTTGATTTATTGGATAATGCCGCAACCAATTCTTCGTCATCAATGATGATTAGTTTGGAATCAGGATATACTTTTCCAATTCTACTTGGAAAACCATTAGATTGTGCAAATGTGTCCCACAAATTATAATATCTAATACCAGTTTGATTCATCTGTTGTGATATTTTTGACTTCGTATATTGTACTTGAAATAAATTTTGATTTTCAAATCCTGGTGGATCGACCCAAAAAGTTTGTCCAAAACAACATTCAGGATTTTTATGCCACATTATTGTTGGCATGTGAAGTTTAAAATTTCTTGCTTGGCCTTGCGTATTTTCGGGATTAGTAGGATCATAAGGTTCTAAAGCAAATTTTTCACCATAGAAAAAATCAATTGTTTGATTGGTATAATGAATAATTGCAATTGCTTTTTGTTCTTCGGGTGTCACTACAATTTTTTCTTTGAAAGAATTATAGTAATAAACATCATCGGTAGAACTTTGACCCTTTGATGAATTATAACCAAAATATTCTTTTTGACCTATATAGTTTATTGAACCAAATTTTGTGTAATCTTGAAATTGAGTTGATATTAAACCAGCAGGACTTTCAGTCCACGGAATATTCATATTCCATATTTTGACATCAAACTGATCCGTATCACAAACAGATTCAAAATCAATAACACTTTTATCCCAATGTGGTTCAGGAGTAAAACTATCATATAATGGAACCATCTGTGGGGGATAAATCAAAGTTCTTGCTAAACAATCGCTTGATAAATTAGTAAAGTCAGGTGTATTTCTGTCTAATGTTAATAGGTTACCACAAACATTAACAATTTTATAAGTAAGAATTGGAAAACAACTAACAACATCTTTTACACAATCTGGTGGTTGAGGTATTGGACATTGAGCACTTGGTGTGGGTGTTAAACATGGAGTATGTGTCGGTGATGGTGTAGGTGTAGGTGACGCACATGGTTCTGACAATGTGCTTGTAGGAGTGGGTGTTGGTGTTGGTGTACTGTAAAGGGATGGTGTCGGTGTTGGTGTTGGGTAATTACTACAAACACAGTCAGTTTTTGCCCTACCATCGTAATAAATTGTTATAAAATCACCAACATTTGGGGTGTTGTTGTTTTGACCATTACAGTCTATTTTTTCAACCAAAATTTGATTTGTTCCGTTGAGAGTGGACATATTAACCACATAATTTGGGGTTATGACATACGAATTATTTACAAGGGCCTTCCAATCTATTGTAGTTGCGGTTGTATTTCCTGTAAAAAAACCTCTCATTGCCGCCCTATTATAAACAGAATCGATACCAGAGTCCATAAAAGGTATACCATATATGTTAGTTTCACCTTGATCAACCAAATAAGGATATTTTATATATTGTCGGTTTGACTCAGGTACACCCGAACTATTTTGGGCATTGAACTGTGGTTCCAAAACTACAGTATTTGTTTGGTTATAGGTTGTAGGTAATTCATCATATGTAATTTCACTATCTCCAACCGCAAAATAGACAATATTAAATCTCCCTTCAGACATTCTTTGTCTTCCTGTATCAGTTACCCTTGTGTTAACTAAACCTGATGTGTTTTTTATTATATATGCCATTTAATTGATAAATATTCTTATTTTGATTTATGAACTTGGTTGTGGTGTAGGTGGTGAAGTGATAATTGTTTTAGGATTACAACAACTACAATTATTTAAAACAACATTTGATAGGGTTAGTGAATAATATCCTGATGCCAATTCACATAATTCAATTGGTTGATTAATTATGTTTGTAGTAGTGCTCCCTGATATTACTTGACCACTTGTCATAGTTATTGTATTTACGAATTGTTTTACGATTTGTGTATTATTAATAGGTCCTGTTATACTACACGGACCACCTAATACATAAACATTGACTAGTGTGTTTACAAGTGTCATATTTCCAACACCTTGAATATTTGTGAAATTATTATATGTTGGTATTGGAATTAAATTTTGGGGGTAATAATTAAAAGTTGAATTCATTACGACATCCAATGTAATGGTAACTCCAATTGGTAAAGACGGAGCGGTTAAAACAAAAGTATTATTGTTGTAATTTATATTAAAATTGATCACATAGTTTGTTATAGGAACATTACCAACCACAATGTTTGTTAATGAACCTGTTACATTATTTGAGTCTAATACAAAAATATCGTAATTGCCAGGTGACAAACTACCGAATATTGGGGATGATTGATATGTAAGTCCTCCATTGATAGAATATTGATAAGGCATTTGACCTCCATTTGCGCTTACGGTAATACTTCCATTAGTGTTACATTCTGCATCATTTACTACAGTTGAAACCACAATTTCATAAGAATCCAAACATTCTCCTTGAGTCATTTGTAAACTCAAAACTTCGGGAGGTCCATAAATTTGCCAATTACTTAATGGTGGATATGTCGGGTCATTGTTAACAATATTTATCACAGAATTTGAATAACCGGTAAATACCCATTGTGGTGGTGTTGATCCAGTGTTCCAATAAACAACATATTGACCTGTTGATGAAGACCAACTTGGTTCTCCATTTATTGTGTTACTCGGATCTAACTCTATTTGTATTAATTCAACAGGAGAATCTGTTTTTGATGATCGTATAGTTAAAGTTGCGCACAATGATGTCAAGTCAATAGGTATAGTCGGCTCTTCACAATTACCTAATGTAGATTGAGTTATCAAATATTGTGTGTCAGAATTGAAAACCCAATTTCCCGTTGATCCAGTAGGATATAAATAGTCATTTTCGTTTAAAATGTTGTAAGGTTCCCCTTGACATTCTAAAGTACTACAAAAAACCCACATATTATCACTCTGATCCCAAAAAACATACCCCAAAAGTTCTACACCATATTGTATGATAAAATAAGGTTTTGTGTTTTTGAAACCTTCGGGTTGTGAATTTATATAAACAAGTTCGTTTTCAACCACACCAGTAAGAACAAAACACATACCAGAAAAATTTGTGGTTTCAGCAGTTAAACTACAAGTTGTTATGGCCGAAAAATCACCATAATAGTCAGTAATTGTTGCCGAATAATCTCCAACCCCCAAATTAGTTAGTGCTGGAGCAAAACTTCCAATTTCCCAAAAAATAGTATAAGGCGGAGTTCCACCTGTAACAACTAATTCTACCGCACCATCAAAAGTCCTATCTGAAGAAGGTTGTTGTGTAAAACAACTAACACCCATAGGAAATATTGTAATCACATCGCATTCATTTTTGGGTTTAACAGAAGGAATACTTGTCGGACATTGATTGTCTTCACAAATATCCGTTAACTTTAAAGGTATCTGAATTTGATCATCAAACTGAGGATAAATTTTACTACAAATATTGTAAGTTAAACCTTGTGTGATTGTCTCTACAACAATGTCGTCATTACAATCAACATATGTTATGTCTGTTGTTTGATCTGTTGATTTTATAAAATAACAATAACAGTTACAATCGCAAGTAATTCCAGTATTGATTGTAATTTCATATGTGATATCGCATTCCACAATACCTAAATCAACAACAAAAAAACAAGTATCAGGTGTTTGTCCGGATATATCAATAGAAACATAATTGAATGATGACTCACTCAAACCAGAAAAATTTGATATAATCGGAGGATAGGTTCCATCACAAGAATAAAGTATATAACAGTTTTCTACCATGTTTTAATATAAATAATTAAAAACTGTATTTTTGAAGATAAGTTTTCATATTTTCAATATATTTTATTGTTGAGCTTTTAGAATCTATATAATTAAAATAATTTATGTTTTCTTTTAATTTTTTTAATGGGTCTACATTAATATAGGAACCTTTGTAGAATTTTGTATTTTTTAAGTCTTCAGTGACTCCTGCCATATGTAAAATTGGTTTTTTTTCATAAACTTCAATACTGTCGGTCGCCCATGAAAAATCAAGTTCTTTTGTTATAATTGTTTGTTTATTGTCTCTCCACAAGTTCCACAATAAACTCCACATTTCTGCAGTCCAAAATTGAATTTCTCCAGGTGAAATTGGAAATCTTTTTTGATAATCTAACATTTGATTATATAACCCTATCGAGTCTTCATATATTTTTTCCCACAACTCGCTTGTTGTATCTTTAATAATATACTGACCTCCACCTGAATGGAGTCTATTTTTTTTAATTATATCTACATCAATTTTTACAACTTGTGCCATTTCTTCTAACAACTGATTTTTTGTTGAACTTGGGTGTTGTTGTTCGTATCTTCTACAACAATCAACAATATAGTCATAACTAATATATCCATTTGTGTCTGACAAATAACAAACGTTGTCTTGAATCATTTTTTCAAAATCGGGTAAAGTTCTAAATATTATATCTGCGTCATGCAAAAAGAATAATTTTCCGTTTTGAGGATAATCTTTTATCCACTTTGAAATCAGGTATGGTTTTATAGAAGGGATGTAATGTTTTTTTCTTCTTTCGTCAAAATAGTAATGGACGTTTACTCCCATTTTTTTTAATTCTAAAGACTCTTTGGATGGTTCTTTATTTGGGGTTACAATTGCAAAAATTATATGAATATTTGATGGATCAATTTTTTTTTCAATAAAGTTGTGAATATAAAGCTTGGTTTGCCAAATGAAGTATGGTACATCTGGTTGTGCGGTTACAAATGATAGATTTTCCATATCAAAAAAATAAATAAAAAAGCTATAAAGTGAATTAACCTACCTTATTAATTGTAACAATTAAAGATGGAATTGCGGGCACATTTCCTGAAGCCGCTTGGTATTTTATAAACAATTGATTATCAACATTACTATTTATTTCCCATTTCAACTCCACATACTCATTAGCGGTTGTCGTTTCGAAAAAAAAGTTCCAAGCAGGAACAACATAAACAGAATTTGATGGGAAACCAATTTGACTTGCACTGTTAGGAACATCTAGCCCGTTTTGGTAAAGCCAAATGTGAGCATGAGTCGCACTATTACCACCAGTTTTAACCATCTGAGCACTAAATGCTAAATTATAAACTCCTGGATTTTCAATTACAAATTTTGTATCAGCACTTAATGTAATTCCATTATTCCAAATATCTGAAGTATTTGCAGACATGGTTAATACACTCGAAGCGGCCCCCGTTTGGTCTCCAGTATCATAAAATGAACCTTGATATAAAGTTGGTGATGTTCCACCTGTGTAAAAACCAGACACATTAAATGTTCCACCTGTATTATTTGTAAATTCCACAGTACCTGTAGAATTAGTATAAGTTCCTCCCGTAACAAAAACATCTGTATAGGAATCAAAAACTTGTTGTATTGTGGCTTTATATGATGAACCGGCAGGATTTTGACTAGTGTCTCCCGTTATAACAACGTGAATGTAATCTGTTGGTGTAACACCGCTGGCCAAAGCTTGATCCGTAAGTAAAGACATTTTTTATTTATAAATATTAACTTTATTGAAAATCGTATTGATCTCCATCCATAAAAAAGAAATAATCAAATGTTTGGAATTGTTTTGATTTACCAAAATCCGCCTCTGGAGAACAGTAAATAATTTCAGAAAACAAACACCCATAACTATCAATGATTGTAAGTTGCATGGCAGGAGCTGTGTCGAATTGCGAGGGTAAATTAAAAATATGAGGTAAGGTTGATCCTGTTCCTAAATATTGACATTGATTACCATATACATCACAAGCAATGCCACTAAATGGCGGCACTAAATTAACTATTGTTGTGACTAAAACTTGGTTTGCCATTTAACTACAATCTACACAAGATATGTTATAATCAATCACTAAATTAACTTCCATTTCTGTATCTTGTAATGGATTTATAACTTGTGGTTTACAAAATTTATTAATTTCTTCACAGTTTGTTTTTATCGTAATTCTATTAGAAACTAAATCAATAGTCACGTTTGAAATTCCAACAAAATCATTCAAAATGTTAGTTATTGCTTCTGCCCACTGAATATCGTTAGGATAATCTGTTGCACCACTAGATGAATAAAATTCAGTAATAGCGGATTGTGAACCCACTTTAGCCGAAATAGAAAATGTTGCAGAGTCTATAATACAATTGGTATCTCCACTTGTTAAATCAGAAAAACCTTCTAAAAACATTGATCTAACAGTTCTTTTTGTGACTAATCCACTATCGATAAAAGTATTATTACAAACATTGTAATATTGATAATTACTAAATTTTTTTGTTCCTTGTAAAATTGCGTATTTTGTAAGACTACATCCACTTGCGTCAATTACAGTTAAACTATAAGTACCTGCGGTTAAACCAGTCACCACATACCCAACTTGTGTTTCTGCAGTACCCCCACTCCAATTAAGAGTGAATGGTGGAGTTCCTTGTGTTATAAATGCGGTTATAGATCCGTCGTTACCAACAATTGGTTGGTTAGGAACTAAATTAAAATTTACAGGTTGACTTGTTGATATGTTTATTGGAAATGTTTGAATACAATTAGGTGTTGACGAATCTTGTATTGTTAATACATAATTTCCGCTGTATAAGTTGTTAAAAACATTATATTGACTTGTGACTGTAGTTGGATTTGGACCTGTTGGTCCTACCAAAGTATAAATATACGGAAATGTTCCACCAGTTGATGCTTGGACTTGTAGAATCCCATTGTTTAAACCACAAGTTGTTCCTGTTACTTGAGTTGTGGCGCTAAATAAATTAACAGACTCAATTACTGTAGATGCAGTATAAGTACATCCTGCTGATGTGACTGTAACAATATAAGTTCCATTTGCTAACCCATTGAAAGTTTGATTAGAATTTCCCATTAACCCAACTTGACTAATACCTGTAGAACCTGAAATAGAAATTTGTAGATTCAATGCGGGACTTAATCCGCCATCAACTAAAACATTTAAAGATCCATTGTTCACTGAACATGTGGAATTTGTTGTTGTTAACTGAACGGTTGTAAAAGAATTAGGAGTTGTTAAACTTACTGAATCGTAAATTGTACATAGTCCGGCATCGGTGACTAAGAAAGAATAAAATCCTGCTGACAATCCTGTAAATGTAACTGATGAACCAAATGTTATTTCAACTTGTCCTGTGGAAGCACTAAAAAAATATGGTGGGGTTCCATCTACAATTATAAATTCTACCTCACCATCGTTACTAAAACATGTTGGTTGTGAAATTACAATAAAACCACCAGAAGTTAATGGGGGAACTAAATTAACCGTAAATGATTGTGAGGAAAAACAACCAATAGAATCAGTAACTCTTGCGATATATACACCTGCCGTTAGACCGGTAATTGTAGATCCTGTTTGACCGTTTGCGTTAGGAGACCACGTTATTGTGTAATCGACTGATGGCGATGTTAAACCTGTGATAAATATTTTACCACTTCCCGTTCCAATACAACTGGCATCATCAACAACATAACCACCAAAGGTGATACCTGATGATGGATTCAAAATGACTGAAGCGGTAATTCCAGTACATCCTCCACCATCATTGGCAACTATGTAGTAAGTTCCCGCAGACAGACTTGTGAAATCTAAATAGTTTGTGGTAGAAATTCCACTAGTCACAAGATTATTTGTAATGTCATAAAGTAAAAATGTTGAAAAACCATAGACGGATGAAGTGAATCCCGTTATACTTCCGTTGTTAAATCCACAACTAGTATTTGTAGAATCAATTGTGGCGGTTGTTCCTGTTGAAATATAAACTGCATTTATAATCGAAGCTGACGTACCGTCAGTTATTTGTAAAAAGTAAGTTCCACCTGATAAACCAGTTACACTATATTCGTAAGGTGCGGTTAGCGCTGAAGTTGGTAATGGACAATCTGTGGTTATACAGTTTACTGCGAATGGGGGCGTTGATCCTGTGATACTAAGAAACAGTTCACCTGAGTTTGTATTTGTACAATCACCTGTTACGCTATATTGTTGAATCAGAATACTCATTATTGATTACAATAGATTTCGAACGATAGTCCGATGTTTATTTCAAACTGATTAAAGTTTGGTATACAATTATTATTGAAAACGGTCACAGTTTCATCATCTTCATCAATATTATAACTGTACCCCGAAAGTTGTAAATTATTTAACGCTTCAGTTAATCCATTAACCCAATCTTGATTAGTCGGAAGATTGAAAGGTCCAACTCCAATAAAAAATTCATAATTTGTAAGTACAACGCCATTTAATCTCAAATCCGCGTACCATGTAGAAACTACAGTATTCGGTAAACATGTTGCCGGATCCAAAGAATTATTAGAGTAAAAACTATCTAAAGTAGAATTTAACACAGACCCCATCGAGGTAATGATTGGGTTATCATTCCAAGGATATAATCCACATATAACTTGTTGAACTGGGCAATCGTAAACAAAAACTTGAGTAGATAGTGAACATGGTTTACATGGTACGGGAACAATTTTGCACCCTTCTTGTCTTCTCCATACAAACTTTTGTCTATGAAAAATAGAATTTTCCAATTTTACACCTGTATTCCAAATAGTTGTTGCAGGAACCATTTGTTCAACCATTCTGATCCAATAACTTCCCATACCATTGATATAATCAATCATAGTTTGATAGGTAAAATTATCGTTAGTAATTCCAGCTTGTGTTTGTGATTCTAAATATTTCCAATATATAGATTGGAGTGTTGGATACCCTCCTGTTTTGCCGTCCGTTATATATTGTCTATTTCTAGTGTTCACCATGTTTCTCCAAAAAGTTTGGGCAAATTCAAAAAAAGTTTTTTGTTTTGGTTTTGGAATAATCGTTGTCCAATCTATACCTCCGTATCGTGGGTAGGGATTTGGTACGTTACAAGGCGTATCTGGTGTATAGAAAAGACCTTGTTCGGGGATTGGGTAATTATATTGTCGAGACATTGTCCAAACATCATAGACTAACCCTTGTGCGGGATTCATCATAATGTCCACATTTTTAACGTTTAATGTTAAACATTCTTCACCAACAGAATAATAAGCCGTAAATCCACCATCTGATGCAAGTCTTAGTGTTGGGTTTGTATCTACCCAACTTTTTTTGTTGTCACTGATTCTTCTTAGTTTATATCCCAAATTCATGTATGGAAAATTTCGATACAATTGAAGATATTCTTCACCGTAATTAAAGGGTAATAGTTCTGTTTGAAAATTGGGGTTGTTACCTATAAATATTTCATTTGTTGGTGGTGCAAACTCAGGCATTCTATGATCCGGTGTTGATTCGAACCAACCTCCACCTATTTGGAAAAAATACGATTCTGTTGGGGTTGGCATCTTCGGACATCCAAAATCATCAACAGGATAATCTTCTCTTGTTGTTAAAACTGTTTGGTTTGCTAGTGTTGTTGTAAAACCAGTATATTGGATTCCTTGTATAGAAAATGTGTTGTTTGTTTCAAGTACAGGGAATTGTTCAGTATATGTCCCTCCAGATAAACTGAAAAACTGTTTTTGGAATTCAGACATGTTGATTCTTTGGTCGGCAACATAAATGTATTCGTTGAAATCTATCAGTGCTTCGGGAGCCCCCACCATTCTAAGCAAACATTCTATCGATTTACGAGTACCTTTAGACTTAAATAACCACGCCGAATTTATAATTAAATTTCTATAAAATTGATAGTTTATTTCTTCAGGTGTTGGTCCTATTTGTAATCCAGGAAATGTGTTTGGTTGTGTTGTAAAAACCGCTTGTAATAATTCTTCGTTTGAAATTGGTGAAAAGTTTGTAACCCATCCTAATGTTTGGGCCAAATTTTTAAGAAGTTGTGATGGTATGTCATTTTTGACAGTATAATGAACACTATTAATATTCCCCAAAGCAGAAATGAAGGACTTTGTTTGATCAAAACTTCTACCATAAATTTGTAACAATTTTTCAAATTTACGATCAGGAGTGTCGAATTCTTTTAAGGCTCCGGTTGTTAAAAATCTTGATATAATATTTGTATTATACGTATCCAAATTAATTGCAAAATCATTAATTTTGGTAAGATAATTATCAAAAACTTGGGATTCAATATCTAAATTCCACAATCCACTTTTTGGAAATGTTGCAAGTTCGGTGGTTATAGTAAAAGTTCCGTCTTCTTGTTCTCTTGGAACCGTAAAGGTTGCGGTATATGCCGGTGTTATATTTCTATTCAGTAAAAAGTTTTCTACTGGGTCAAACTTTAGGTTGAAGACTCTGTTAACTTCAAAACTATTTGGTCGAATAACCAAATAGTCGTATGAAATACTGTCTCCATTAAATGGATTACCATCAACTATTATTTTCAAAGACGTAGAATTAGTTGTTGTTGGGTATAAATAATTTATTGGATATTCATTTCCATTAACCACTAATACATATTTTTTATATTCCAACTTCATGTTTCTTAGAATAGAAATTTCCATTTCATTGAACAACATATTGGTTTCTGCGTTAACTGTGTAATCTATATCAAATGGGTTTCTTATCGATGTTATTAATATTTCTAAAGTTGTATCATTTTCAACTGAGTCATAAGTTACATTAAAAGCGGTCTCTTGTGTAATAAATTTGTTAGTAGTTGGAGAAACTTCTAATCCTGCGGGAAAAAAATTTATTATTTTGGTTATTGATACTGAAAATCTTTTAACCAAAGATCCATACTGTGTAAAATTAGTAACTTGAGATAAATCGTAGTTAGGATATACTCTGTAGTTGTTTGCCAATATTTCAGCGGCCTCAACATTGTTTTCAATATTAATACCTTGTAAATTTATAGGATCCGAAAAAGTTCCAATATTAAATTTTCTGGTTTGTTTTTCAGAAATATTTGTGGTGAAGTTAAAATTCGCTTGCGTTAAACCTCCTCCAGTTACTAACTGAACTCCAACCAAATTATTTGAAAATTGATTGGCGGCACTACTCTGAGGGGGACAAGTAAATTTATTAACCGCCATTAAGGTGTGATATTATTAAATGCCTTAGAGAAATCAATATTGTCGCCTCGGTTTTCTCTTACCTCATAGAGTAGAGAGTTGAATTGGTCTTTGATTTCATATAAGTTATACTGTTGATAAATATTATTATCAGCATCGTAAATTGTATAGATACCGTCTTCAATTGACTTAGTTTGGTTTCCATATAAGGCAATTGCAAGGGTTGAAATGTCTTGGTCCACAATTTCAATTTCTGTTGAAATTGGATTAAAATATGTGTTTGTTATAATAATATTTTGATTAGGTTGTCCAATGAATGGAGTTGCGCTTGGTTTGTTAGTAGGGGAAGATGATGGTGATAAAGTACAAAACATCAAATTTGTTGCACCCTCCACATATCTATATCTAATTGATTTTTGAATTGTGTTGGTCAAGTTTTGAATAACCGGTTCGCAGTAAAAAGATGAAGTTATTATTCTGAAAAAATTTGGAATTTTAGTCCCGTCTGAATTCAGATACTCAACTCTAAATCCAACAAGACCTTGATTTATAAATTTATTTCTGTATTCAACAGGAACATTATTAAGATCAATTACAATTCCTTTAACATTAGGTAATGCAGACAAAACTCCACAATCAGTTATTGTTGTTCTGATTTGTGCTGGTCTTATCATAAGTGTATAAATTCCTAAACTAGTGAATTGATCTGCGGGTAATTTTAAACTGTATAATCCCCCTAAAACTTCCACAGTATTTCCACCAGTCTCGTTGTTGTTAAAGTAGGGTCTTAAAACATCTTGTGCGTTTAAAGTGGTTAAAATAAAGTTTTCCGTGTCATCTCTTGATGGTGTATAGACCATGACAATTTCTACGTCCTCGGGGCTCACGTCTGCCGGTCTTATTGTCCCATAATTACCTGTTGCCATTTTTTTTTCTTTTTTTTAATAAATATTTATGTTGATATTTTTTCGATGTTAAAGTATTTGTATCCATATTTTTCCAAATCACCTACATTATCAACTTCACCAATTCTTTGTATATTTTCGAGTGGGGTGTATTTACCCCTTTCTACAAAGACATTAGTTATAATTTCGGGTTGATCAATAACATTAATTAAAGCCTCATTTTTTGTTAGAGCACTCAACACGATGTCACCAGGCGCCAACCCATATGAATCTGTTACATATATTGTAAAATCTTCATAATCTAAGTATGTTATTCCATTAATCGTATAGGCAGTATAAGTATTAGATTGATTTGGTCCCCAAAACGTTCCTATTGCACCTGTTGTTCCAGTTACTTGTAACCCTAACTTAAATTTGCCATCATACAAATTTGATTTTGGTCCAAATTGTGATAAATCATTTACAGTCGATACAGTTAAACCTGTGATTTGGAATGGAACTGTTGTGTAGTTATATGAATAATAATCATTAATATTTGTATTCGAATCTCCTGTGAAAATATAATCGTAACTTAACGGAGTGTTTGCCCAACTACCTCCCGCAGGATAAAATGTTATTGTACCATTAGGGTTTGAGATTGTTACATTTGTGAAAGGAATATTGATTTTTTTTTGAACTTTGGAAATGCCCCAAGGCGAGTTTGCCGTCAAAGTTATTGTGTAACTTGTTTGACTAAGAGGATAAGTATGTGTAATTGGAGTAATGCCCAAAACTAATTGTGTTGGGGAACCGTCACCCCAATTTATTGTGTAAGTAACTAATTGTAAAAATTTTATCAACTCCAAGTCAGAAGTGTTATAGAATGTATAAGTATAAGGGTTTAATGTGGTTGCAGTAACAATAAAATTGTTCAACACGTCGAGTTGTAGAATCATTCCGTCTGTTGGGGTATAATAACCCAAATCGACAGTAGATTCGGTAAACATTATATTAACACTCAAACCAGTTAGAAATGAGGTTCCTCCAGTGTTTCCTGATAATATATACTCCATTGGAAGATAAACTCCCGTTGTTCCTGTTGTAGTCGCACTGATTGTTGTTGCGGTTAAACAACATGGATCTATAATTGTTGTGATATCGGTTTCGCCTGTATACGTTACGTACACTAAATCACTTTTAATGTTTTCGGGAGATACTATAAAATTATATTGTTGAAGTTCCATTATGGGTTAACGTATTCATACCACTTTATCGGTGTTACTGAATCTCCAACTCGCAAATTTGTTGAGGTGGAGAACACTTCATATGTTTTAGTTGAGTAATTCAACTTATACCTATAATAGAAATAATCAGAATTATTGAAAGTAAACTTGTTTGGTAATATTAAATCTTGTTTGGTATTAGTCATTTGTTTGAATGTTCCTATTCTTGCATCAAAAAATTTTGCGGTTACAAAAAATTCATCTATATCTATAAAATTTTTACTTCTCAACCAATAGATAAAAAAACCTTCTTTATCACCAATAAAGTCCAAAATCATCTGAGGTTTTTTAATATCGACTTGAGGAACTAAATTTGATAATGTTGCAACTTGTGTAGTTCCTTGTTGAACTGGAAGAATTACTGATAAGTAAATTTGTTGTTGTTTTTCATCTACACTATCATAAAAATCCAACTTAAAAAAAGATTTTGTAAATGGTTTAGAATAATAATAAATTTCACTAACACTAAATCCATTATTGAGATATGAAATCGACCAATTACCAACTGTATTTGCGGTTATAGGTTGTGAATAATCATAAAAATAAAAATCATATTGTATCGAGGTGTTTTGGTTTGGAAATATATTTTGTGAAAATCTTGCAATTTCAAAATCTGCGGCAGGTCCAATGACTTGATCAATAACTTCAACTTCATATTCATCAATCGCCTGATCTTTACCTGTGAAATCCCACTGCATATTGATTGGAACGTTGACATAACCATCGATACTACTTTTTACTATTTTAATTCTATTCGCATTCATCGGATAAAGGATCTGCTATTGTTGTAATGTTTAACGGTATTGAACCTGTAGTTGCGTAATCATTAGGGATATTAAATAATTCTGGCGTAATTCTGAATATTGTATTTTTGTATGGATAATGTGCATCATTTAAAAAAGGATAATCTACCCCAATACCATCAGTATCAATGTACCCATACGGATATTTATCTCTCCACCTAAAAAGTGCCGCTAACGTTGAGTAATAAGAATAATCAGGTATTCCAACAACGTTCAATGCATTTCCTTCTTCGACATAATCTGAAAAAGCCGCAATTTGAATTACACTATGTGGTTGATAAAAATAACCAGGTTGATTGGTCGGCGTGAAATCAGTAAATAAGGTAAACCAATTTGTATTATATTTTATTTTGTGTTGATATTCCGAAATAACCCTTTCAAATTGATTATAGTCATTCCATTCACAAAAATCTCCATCTATTGTGTCTCCTGATTGTAAAAAATTGTTATAAAAAAATGGACCTGACCCAATTAGCGAAACATAACTATTTTGTCCTATGAAAGGGTTCGAGTTTATATTATTGTCATCCCACCAAATTTGGGGTTTGTTGTTTTCTAAAAAAGTGTTAAAATACCAACCTTGTTTCAAATTTCTAGTCCACCCAAAATACCCTCTCCAAATTGTAGTAAAAAATAATTCAGATAAAGGTCTCCCTTGATTGTCACTTAATCCTTGTATGTTAACATCACAATTGAAGGAAAGGGTGTATGTTCTACTTCCTTCTTTTGTTGAGGTCCTGTTTCGATTATCTGGTGTTAAAGCGTCGACCTCACATTTTACTTTGTCACCATATATGTTTCTTTCAAACCCTGCATTTGCAACTATTGCGCATTCAGGATTTGTAAGAATTCTATGTCTTCTAACATAATACTTACTTATTGTGTCTGCAGAATTAACAGCATTAATAATTCTTCTGAAAGTTCCTTGTTGATTACTGTTAAAAGTTGTTCCAGTATATCCAATATTTTTTATATTAAATATAAATTGGTCTGAACCTGTTCCCGAATTTCCCAAACTTGCCACTTGAAATATTTGAATTCCATTATAATTGATTGTTAAATAAACATATTCACCAACCTCCAACCCATGTCTAACGGGACATTTGAATGATATTTCATTAGTATTGTTATTATTTCCAACAATTACATAGAATGGAATCCCATCAGATGCCGTCCAATTCCAAGTAATTTGTTTTCTTGGTTCAGAAGCAAACAATTGTTTGTTATAATCATTATTGAATGCGTAACTAACATAATGACTCCAATTATAAGTTGAAGCGCTAACGTTTTTGAAGTTTAAATGATTATTAGGTGGTTGAGTGTATCCTACAACATTGTTGTCTGTTCTGATAAAATCGAATTCAAAATATTGTGGAAATCCACTCCAAAGAACTAAAGGGTTTATCGGTGGGTTTGGAATTAATCCATTAATGTTGGCATTACCCGATGGGTAATACTGTGCGGCATTTTCAACCTCGTTTGTGTAGTATAAATTATTTCTGAAAGGTATATATTTTGTGGCTCCACTCAAACTATTTTCAAATAAAATTGTATATTTTGAAACAGGTCTAAAGACTGTTGACGCTTGTCGTTCTTCATCAAATACTGTTGCTAAATTAACATCTACACTCCTATCATATTCGATTAGATTTCTAAAACTTTGAGCAAAAGGCACGTTCAAAAATTGATCTTGTTTAGGTGCGGATTTGAATCTTTGCGTTGAAAGAATTATTTTGGTTGAAGGGTCTACAGTCATCATTGTTCTTCTACTGGTACGTAAAGTTTATAGAATCTATTGATTGCCGTTTTACCATTATTTAATCCAAAATAGAAGTGATATGGTGCACCAACCACAACCGCCTGATTAGGTGTTCCTAAAGGTTGTCCAAAATTTACAACAGTTGGTGGAATTAATGGTTCTGGAACTCCAGCCAAAGTATAGTTTGCAATATAACCCAAATAAGTTGTACTTGTTTTATATTTTTCTCCCGGTGTTGTGAAATCTAAATCTTGATAATTTTTCTTAAAAAAACCTTGTCCTATGATATCAGTATACCAATTATTATCTTCTGTTCCGAAAATATTCTGATTAGGATTACTTTTTTTCAAACTCCATTTATAGTGGGGAACTTGTTGTGATTTAGGATAACCAAAGTAGTTTTGAATTAAAGGATTAATTGAGTATGTTTCAATTCCTGGGGATTCTATTTGTCTATATCTCAAACTTTCTTCAGGAGTTTGAAAAAACAAACCAAGTACAGGTTTAATTTCCGCACCAGAAGGTGGGTTAGAGGGATAATAGTTGTCACCAAAGAAAATATATGAATTTGCATTAGGTCCTTGTAAATTTTCAGTTGTAAAGGGTAGAACTTTCCATTCAGAGTTGATTGACAACATTTGAGCCCAATCTCCATCAATTCTATCTCCACCTCGATTACTGTTAAAAAACTGAACAATTCCTTTTCCTTCAGAGTTGTTTCCACCATTACTGATAGGTATGATTCTTTGTCTGACTCCTTGATTTAATATTCTAGATAAAAATCCTAATTGGACTATATCTGCGTTATCTTGGTAAGATGTTGGCTTTAACTGATCAGCATAATATGATGCTCCATCAGTTCTACAACAAATTTCATTAATAAAAGAATCTCTCGGACCTAAATCCACTAATGTGGTTGGGAATTGTATTTGTCTTTTATTATAACCATATCCGGGATAGTTTATTAGAGATGAGGGAATGTTGGGATTTGGGGTCGGACTTGCCTTTCCAATAAATTCTTGGATTGTATTATTCCAAGGTGAAGACCTGTAATAAAAATTATTATTTATATCATCAAATATTATTACATCTTTACAATATGAATAGGTTGGTGATGAAGGATTTATACTAAATTGGAGTCTTTTATTAAAGTTAAACATATATAGAACTCCGTTTATCCAATTGTTTTGAAATACTTGTGCGAATACACCCCTACAAGCGGCAAAATTCATCGTAAATCTAACTTTCCATTCTAAAAACAATCTGACATCATCATCGTATTGTGCAACATATCTTTTGTTCAATAAACAGTAACATCCATTAATCATTCTATTTGCAGGAATTGAGCATTGTCCCGCAGGTAACACACCAACATTATTACCCGAACCACTATAACAAGCCAAAGGAACCATTCCCTCGCAAGTTAAAGTATTAGTCAAACCTGATGTGATATCATCTTGATCTTGAGATTCACCATTCGGTAAATCTAAACCTGTACTAATTGTGGGTGGTGATAGTACTCCTCCAATAGCATAAAATGCAAAATTATTATTTTGATGTAACGCATATCCTGTATTAATTTGTGCACCATTTTCTGTTGCGGTAGAAGTTGGTAATCTGTCACTTCTCATAACTATTCTATTAGAGTTTGAGAAATTAATTTCTGATAATGAATATGTATAGTATGCCGGTGAATATGTAGATACAAGTCCTGCTTGAGCTATGAAATATGGGCCATTTATTGGATGATTATAATATTGTTGTTTTTGACAATTTTGATTGCAACTACCACCACTATCCGTAAATAATTCAACAGGGAAACTTACGTTTGAATTCCATCTCATATATGTGCCCCCGACAGTATAAAAAGAAAATGGTATTGCCGGTAAAGATTGAGAGTTGATAAGTGTTTGCTGTAAATTTAAAGTGCTATTAGTATTTGTATTGAAAAATCCTGGAAATGGGGAATAGTTATTACTTAGTGTATCGTCCGTGCTTAAATAATAATATGGTAAGTTGGATGTGAATGCGGTGTAGGATCCCGAATCGGCAGTAAAAGTGTATGAAGGAAAGTATAAATTATTAATATTATTTGTTGATGTATCGTGTTCTCGTGGTTTTACTCCAGTTGGTAGTGCTTGTATTGGTATATTCAAATAATACTGTCCTTGAATATTAACTTGGTTATAAGAGTTATAACCAAAAATACGAGATAAATCGTAGTTTATAGTTTGTTTTGGTGTGTTTGGATCCACACCTCTAACAAAGATACAAACTTCGTAGTTTTGGTAATCACTCATGTAAGTAATATAATCCGCAATTGTTTCAGTAATAAAACCAGTGAGATTACAGTTTGGTCTTCTGTAATTCATGTTATGATATAAATAAGTTTCAGGAAAAAAACCTGAAAGTCCTGTTGGATTTTTTATATTGTTAAATTCTGAAATTGTTATTCCTGTTATAAGTTGAAAATATTCTAAATCAGGATTGAATTGTAGATATGATTGTTCAACGGCAGGGTTACCGTTTACGGGTAATTGACTGACTTGCGGAGTATTTATAACAATTGTTGCCGACAGTGACGCGGTTGGATTCGAAGGATCAGCGTATGAAACTGTGGTTGATGTTATTCCAGTTGTAGTTACACCAGTGATTGCATTATTTTGGAATTGGTTTAAAGTTGCCCCTGTCAAATTAATCGTTCTTGATATTGGACCACTATTTGTTGACAAAGGATTTTGAAATGTTAATAGATTTCCCGAACCAATTTGTGATGCGCTTCCTGCGTTCATTAGTATAACAACAACTTGATCTTCAAAAGGAGTGGAACCTGAAGTTGGGTTTACAAGTGTTTTGATTTTATTTACACCTGAATTAACTACGTTTGATGTTCCATTGTAGAAATATTTATCTCTTGTGTTAAATTCGTTTAGTATTTGGGCTAAAGTTATTGCCGTAGGGTAAGCAAAAAATCTTCTATCAGACAAATTATTACCACCTACTTTTCTAGCGGAAAATAAAAAAGGTTGTGGTGATTTTAATAAATATTTTTCATTCGATATGTATTTGTTCGGATCTGTAGATGACAAAACATCATATCCCGAAAACATTCTTTGGAAGTCTAAGACGGCTCTGACTACAACATCTTGTGAAATATCATCGTTAGTAATCAAAGTTGTGAATGATTCAAATAAAGGATTAAGACCTCCGCAGTCATAAGGATCATTTCCGTTTGCATCATTTTCAAAATTTGGATGACTTATTACGTAAGATTGTGGTGAATTCAATGGGGCAATTAGTGAATTTGGTTGAGTCACCGTTAAGTCAAAACCACCAGATCCACTTCCACTCAATCCATTTTGAGCGTCTTGGACTTCTTGTTGAATTGTGTTTTCATCAAAATCATCATCCAAACTAGCGTTACCACATTGACACTCACAACTTGTACAATCTGGATATGCAATCATTGGCAGTCCTATTCTTGGGAAATTATCTATTCTACCATTTTTAGTATTGTTGATAAAAAATTTTGTATAAAATATTGTAAATGCTATACCAGCAGCCACTGTTGCTAACACATAGAGACTTTGACCTATAATTTGTAAAATTGTCGCTACTGAAATTACTGGACCCCCTAAGTTTACATCCGTTAAACTTAAAATGTAATAAGCCAAGTCCACACCAGCCTTTACACCCATTGCAACTATAAAAGGACCTAAAAATAATAACACATATTTTAATATTGGCCAAAGAAGTGCAATCAAGTGTGCCACAAATAACAAGACAAGTATTGGAAATGTGAGAATGTTTATAAGAATGTTGAAAATAAAAAATATAAAATCAAAATTTCTTATAATGTCGTTTACTGGAAATGTATTTACCGTTGATTTACAAGTGCGATTGTCTATTTCTTTTATACCCAAATGTTTGGCTCTTCCAAAACCATTTTTGTATCTGTCAAGGAACATTGCCGTGGTATATATTCTGTTATATTGGAATTCATAGAAAGTATCTTCACAATCTATAGCTTCTTGGACATTTACATAATCATCCCAATCAGTACTAAATGCATAAGAACGATAAACATCAAACAATGATTGTGGGTATTGTTTAAAGTTTATAATTTGTGGTTGTGATGGATCTGTAGGATTTGCAATAATTTGAAGTGTGTCTCCAACATTTAATGCAATCGCATTCAATGTTCCTGTGTATGGAACTCCATTTATATAAATTACATATGATGTTACATTAACTGCTGTTGGGTCCGCTAAACCTTGATTAAAATTTATTGTTGTAGTTGCCCCCGTTACAACTCCTATAGGTAGTGTATATGAATATGTTGAGGTTGAGCTATTTGTGAATGGGTCTTGTGTGTAGTTTGACCATCCGTATTCCTTTATATTCGGAACTAAAAAATTTGCCCTTAAAAAACTACCTTGAAGACCTTGTTGGTTTTGCCACCTAAATCTAAATCGGTACTTTCCTTTTGTAGGTATTCCTTTACTTGGGTCGTTAGATATTATTTGTTGACCAAATTCGTTGGTGAATACATAATCCAAGTTCATTGGGATATTGACTAAAAAAGTTCCGTCACTATCAATTACTTCACCACCCTCTCCAATTTGGTATTGTTCTAAAATTGGTAATCCTTGGTCATCAGAATCAATGGTCTGTCTAATTGATTGAATTATACCTGGTCCTGAGACTAACTCACATAAATTTCCAGTATTATTTTTTGGTTTACAACTCACCTTCAAAGCGTCGTCATCTGTTGTGGAAACGATTGACCCCATAAAAATCGCTGTGGGTTGGATATTAATATTAGCCAATTTTGTTAAATCGAAATCTGCCCTGGTGATTGCAACTTGACATAAATCTTGGTCTCCCCAAAATGGCACAACATCAACGTCAAAAATTAAATTTTTTATTTGCGGTAATTCTCTTAAATTAGTTGATGTTTTGTATTTTGCCCCGTCAACTTGAGACTCAGTTGCCAAACCTTGTTGGACTAAGTCTTGAGGATGTAATGAAAAACATCCTATATCAGAAAGGTCGATATCCATTACTATTTTTTGTACTCCTATCGGAACTCCAAAAATCATAAAATCTCCACTTTCATTTGTTTTAACTGTAAATCTATAATATTTGTCGTAAACTTCGATATAAGTATCACTCATTAAAACATCCGAAATGTTAGGAAAAGATCCTGTTGATTGATGTCCTCTGTAAGATGGCAATTTTGGTAATAAATTATATCTATATCCTTCCGCATTTGTGTCAGTGATTGTTTTGTAGGGATAAATGTCCGTTATTGATGGATTTAATTCATCCGCATCTTCCAACGGAATAAAAACAGATATTTTAGCATTAGGTAATCCAAATCCGTTATTCACAAAAACTCTACCAACCACAACTCCATAATCTGCACACATTCTAGTGTATACATCATTCGCCAATAACTTTAAGGATAAGACTTCAAGAGATTCCCAATCTTGTTCTAAATTCACGTTGATATACTTATCACTACCAACTTCGGTCCTTATTCTGTATGATTTAGGCATTAAAAAATCGTTTTTTCATAAATAGTTTATTTCCCATTTTCATAGAAAAATAGTCCGATTCGTAAAAAAATAAATCACTAAGAAAAATTAACCGATTTTAAGTTTAAAACTCTAATATTAATATCTTTGTTGGGAAATCTTATTTGGTATATTTGAGTAGGGGTTGCAAATATAGTATCGGCCGTAGGTTGAATTTGTTTTGTCAAAGGATCCGAGTACGGCATTGAAGTTTGTGCTGAAGAATACTGTCCTCCAACTTGATTAAAAAATAAAATATCAGAAACACTTACTACTCCGTTTTCTGACTGAAGAAGTCTTCTGATTTCAGAAATGTTAACATTCTGTCCTAATTGAATTACTAACGGATTAAAATATTCTGAAACAATCTGAATTGCCTTTGTTATTAGTGCCCCTTGGTTTTGACTGTTATCAAGTACAAGATCTACTGTTACACCCAAATCAATTGTTTCTGCTGCTTCCACAGATATATAATCATTTATCATTCTATAATTCGAAAGATAATTAGCAATATTTTGTTTAAGAGTGTTTGATACCACATTTGATAAACTACCTTCAGTATCATAAGACAACATCTTGATTCTTATTTTATTGTTTTCTTCGGTAATTGCAACTTTAGCCGGTGCACCAAATTGAGATGGCATAGTCCTAATCAAAGAATTATAATCATTAACTGTAACTGCCCTATTCTGCGCCGCAAAATTAAAAGAAACCATGTTTCTTACATCTTCAGTGGTTGGTAAATTAGCACCACCAATAGCTGCGGTAACATTATTACACTGTAAACTGTTGATAACACTTCTATTTACCGAATCCGAAGGTCCATTTACTGCAAAAGAAATAGTCCCAATTTGATTGATGGTGTTTAATCCAACATTACTAGCCAATCCTCCTCCAATTCTATATTGAACAAAAAGAGTAGTGTTGGGTGTAAGTGCCGCCCCCATGGCGTAATTGTTGGTGTATCTACTCAAATCAAATCCTTTGCCGTCTCTTGCAAATTCTCGAAGTTGCTCTTCTGCAGAAATATTTCCTCCGCCAAAAGTTAATTTACAAAAACCTTGAGGTGTGTATTCAGAAATAAATTTATTTGATGTCGTTATATATCTTCCAACTTTAATACCTGGTTGATCAGAAACTTTAGTTGGGTCTTCAACAAAAATTCTATCTTGCACCAAAGCGTCCACTTCAAACCATCTCTCAGGACCCAAACTTAAAAAATCTTGTGGGCTTGGTGTTGTTGAATATTGTGTGCCAGGTTTTAATAAAACACTTGTTATATTGAGAATATTTTTTTCAGGAAGAAACAATTCTAAATAAGGTTTAACATCATTTGGTGTTATAACTCTTTTAAACACTTTTGTAACTCCATTAACAACTACTTCTCTTTTTACAATAGTATAATTAATTAATTTTCCACTTGAGTCAAAATTTGGAATTTTAACTCTATTAGGTGATCCTTCCGCATTTATTGGTGACGCAAAATCAATATCGTAGACTGTTTCGAATGGTTGTCCCGCACCATTAACTAAAGACCCTCTTCTCAGAATACCACAATATCTCAAATCTTCTCTATCTCCAAAAGCCGGAACAGTAATCGAAAAATCTACTAATGCTACTGAAGGTCTTTGGCCTGGCACTTTCAATCCGTAAGTTCTTGCAATATTGTATACAGAGTTTTTTTGTTGGGCGAATTGTAAAACGGTTTCTTGAATACTTCTGTCTATCTGATAATTCAAATTATCTGTAACGGCAGCATTTAAATCCAACATTACTGAAAAGATACCAGCGTCGTTAAAATTTTGAACTAAATCTGGATAGTATGTTCTTGTAAAATTTATAAGTTCAGTTCTAACTCCTTGAAAGTCTCTAGCTACATATGATATTTTTTTTTCTGCCATATATCATTAAATATTTAGGATAACAAAATCTTGAGATTCAAAGGCAGAATCTGTAATTTTATAATCGATTTTAATTCTTGCGGTGTGTTCTAAATTAGCGATGTTTGTTACTTTAAACTCTCTTTCTCCTGAGCTATTAACAGTGTAACCTTTGTTTTCTAAACCAGCTGAAGCCGGTTCCACAGTTATATTTGTTACTTGTAAATTTGGCATGTAAGTTTGAACCGTATCTCGTATTTCAGATTCTATGTCGGAAAAAGTTGGTCCATCAAGAGGTTCAAAAATATATTCATATAATCTAGTACCAAAATTTGGTAAATAATATCTTGAGCCTTTTCTTGTTAGAAGTAAATGAACTAAATTTGCCCTTATTTCCGCTTCGGTTGAGTTTGTAACATCTAAATACCTTCCAGTAAAAGAATCAACAAAAGGAAAAGAAATTCCATAAGTAATACCATTTGCCATATCACATATAAATATAAGTTCAGTTTTTTTTAAGTAAAAAAAAAATCACTACCTGAGTAGTGATTTTTGTATTTGTTGAGTTCCTTTTTGATATTTTGGTTCGTAAGGACAGTGTTTACACTTGGACCCACAACAACTACCTCTTTTTATATGGAATGATTCAGTCATTACAAACCTATCATTTTCATCTTTATAAAAGTCAGGTTCAGGAGATTTTTTTGTTTTCTCCTGAACATATAACTGTTGTATCCAATCGTTTGACGCACTTACTGTCATAATTACACAATTTCACAAGCGCCACCCGCACAAGCGGCTTCACCACTAAGGTTTGTATTATCTTGTAACTCAATTACTTTTGTTAAATCAACATCTGATAATGTTTTGATTAAACGGTCAAAATCTTCTTCTGTACAATCTTCAAAAGGTGCTTGAGTGTATGTTCCACCATTATAGGGAAGAACTGAAAGTCCATTATAGAATTTTCTGTTATTCCACATCCAATCACCAACTAAATCCCACTCATTTTCTTTGATTGAAACTGTTGCAGATACGTTATGTGAATTTTGACCTCCTCTGTGTCCAAATTTTATCCATTCTTGTGATACCTTTTTGACACGCTCCAACATTTGGAATACTGACTCGTGACGAAGGATAGATCCTTCAGGTGACTTCTGTGGAATTGTAATTACCGCAGTGTCATGAGGTCTAAAGAACTCATCTTCAACTAACTCAGGATGGTTAATTGCCAAGTAAGAATAGATTGCTTCGTTTTTACCAACACGAATTCGTCTTAAATAATAATCATTATGCCAAGCGTGAATTCCTGATGATGTCCCTAATACAAGTGATGATGTCCCTGATGGTTTAACTGTTGTTGTTCTTGCCGCCTTGTTAATTCCGATAAGGTTTGCAACTCTTTCATTTTCTTCTTTAACCGCAATTGCCGCAGCTTTCATATCATAACCTAAAACAATACCTGATCCGATGCCTGTCATACCAACTCCGATAAGAGCGTCTTTTTCAGTTGTTCTTTTCCAAACATCACGAAGATAGTGGAAGTCAGTATATCCTGCTTGGAGTGTTCCGATAAATGCAGCCCCTTTAACTCGTTTTTCAAAGTCCTCTTGAGATTCAATGTCAGACGCATTTACCTCACACAAGTTACAGAATTGATATGGTCGAAGACCGATCTCACAACAATTACCTGTAACAACTTTTGATATTTGAAAACAATGTGTTTCATCATATACCGATATATCCCAAACATCTTCGTAAAAATCGGTTGGTTCGACAGATTCAACTTTAATTTGTTTGTCATCAAAAATATTATATCTAAATTCATAACAATCTAAAACCTCTTGTTTTCTTTTGTTTGTTAATTTAAAAATATTTCTGAATTGTTTTATTGATGCCGTTTCACTAATTCTCAAATCATATCTTATGTATTCCAAATCATAACCTTCCAAACTTTGTGTCGATTTTTTTATTTTAGTTTTAATTCCGTAAAACCCTAATAATTCTGACACATCTTCAGCCAATTGTTTGTGTTTTGTGGTAAATGTTAATCTTTTTTGTGTTTTTGCAATATGTCCATCAGAACTAAATAAGGCATCCACGATACCTTTTCTAAATTCTTCAGTACCCTCAGCCCAAACTTTTTTTGGTAATCCTTCACTTTTTATTAAAGAACCAAACTTTGATAGATAATCATGTACGGATTTATTATTAATACTAATTTCTTTAGTTTTTGTTTCAACCAATATAATTTGCATTTCTTCTTCTTCGGTATTAAAAGTTTTTTTAAATCTTCTATTAAAATTACCAGAAAAATTTGGGACATTTAATTTTATTGTATTTACTAATGTTTCAGTAATGTTGGATTCGTCATCATCGTCAGAAACAATCATACCATATTCGGTGTAATCTTTTCTAGTTGATGTCCATCCATCACCAACGATCCAACCACAAAGAAACCCATCGTTATATGTACCCAAATTACCATCGAATAATTTTTCTTCTCTTAAAATTGGTAATCTATCACCATTTGTTAATTCTGGTGTTTTAACTTTGACATACTTTTCACCATCCCAAACCGGCCATTCGTGTTCTGGTGTGGCGTAATATTCAGTACCGTCCTCTAATTTTAATTTCCATAATTGTTTATTTTGACCAGATAACCAACAACGAGCATCGGAAATAACACCATTCAAATTTTTAACTTTGAAGTTTTTACCTTCAAGTTCTTCGATTGGAAAAATACCATCTGTTGTTAGTACTTTTGTACCGGCTCTTAACGATGGATTAGTTCCCCAATCTTTGTCGTTCGATAAGTAAATTCCAGGTTCTCCTGCTCCTGACAACTCAATTCGTTTCCAAAGATCCATGAAGTATTCTTTGGTTACTTTGTGACGAAGAAGAACTGCCGAGTTGTTTGCTCTACCTCTTTGTGGATTTGATTCCCACCAATTTCCTGTTTTACAAGAAATCATCTCATCATCATCAGCGGAAAATAATGAAATCAAAGCCGCTCTACGAATACCACCTGCTAGTACCGCATCTGCAATATGACAAACGATATCGTGGGTTTCAATAGGTGAAAGTTTTTCACCGTCAACTTTGTTTTCAAATACTTTGGTAATGTTATGAATACAATCTTTTAATGGTTGGGGTCCAGGTGCTTTTCCACCTGAAGTAACCAATAATGCACCTTTCTGACGAATATCTGAAAAGTCAAAAATTGGTGTTGATGATTTAACACCTAAATAAGATTCGATAAGAACCTTAATTGCGTCTGCCCATCCTTCGATACTATCCCCAATTAAATATCTTCTTGTTCTACTTGGATTTGGTTTTTTAATTTCAGGTAGTTTTTCTACGTGATGTTTTTGAACTGAGAATCCAACACCAGTACCACCTAAAAGTAAAAACATTGTTTCTGAAAATGCATCAGGGTGGTCTATTGGCATGTATGCACAGTTATAAACTCTGTTGGGTGAAATTTCGATTGGTTTTCCACCAAATTGTAAAGATCTCATTGAAGGTAAGATTTTTTTATCATATACCATTTTATAAACTTTTTCAATTTCATCTTTGATTTGTGGGTATTTTTTTTGATGCATTTCTTTGTTTCTTGTCACCAATTCTTCCCACGTTTCTCTTCTGTTTTTTTCAGGAAGAAACTTTGCGTATTTCATATACACCGTGATATCACTTAATATTCTTTGCGAAATATCCATTTTAACTTTTTTTAATTAATTATTTGTTTGATTTTGAGAGTCTTTTTGTTTTCTTTTATCAAGTAACTCTCTAACTCTTTGTCTTTGTCTTTCCTCTTTTTGTTCTTCTAACCCTAAGAAAGTCATAGAGCTTTCAGTATCAATTTCAATCATAGCATTATCGAATTTACAATTTTCAAACACTATCCCATCATCACCTATTCGAGACTTTGTTATTGCGATGGTTGCCAACTTTAATTCTTTTTGTTGCAATGTTTTAGCCACCGAGATAATAACGTGTCCGACTTGTGCCTTTTTTATTGATCCACCCATTTGGTCTGTCGTCACGACTTCTGAAGATATTGATGACCTGTTTCCTTGGGTTGCGGTCCATCCAACTAAGTTCATTTCGTGACACATAGCCTCGAATGCTCTCATGACAGATCCTTCACTTTTCCACTCATCACCTAAGTTTTTGTCAGGAACAATACAATCAATATAGTCTAAAACAACCATATCAATTTTGATTCCATCGGAAACCATTTTTCTAATTTGATTTTT